>OBKI01000264.1_pt1 | contig 41387 bp, 39 predicted proteins | sample 1519731 | NCBI WGS metagenome assembly OBKI01 (sample SAMN00265070, study PRJEB22529) | human gut metagenome
AAATAATATGGAGGTGCTTAGAATGAAAAAAATATATATGGATCCTGAAGTAGAGATGATAGAGTTTGACACAAAAGACGTTATTACAACAAGTGGCGAAGGAGAGTTAGGCGGTGTAGCCGGATCTTCAGATGAAGCTAATATCCTTGATGGATGGTCAGGACTTTACTAAATTTAGTAAAATATAATTAACTGCTACTCACGGAGTAGATATAAAACACCCGGCAGGTCTCTGCCGGGTGTTTTGTATACATAGTTTTGTTATAAAATTTTTACAATCCTTTTTGAAATTAATGGTATAATATACATAGAATTCTTTTAAGGAGGCATTATAATGGATAAAGAAAAAATGATTAATGATATTGTGGCAATGTTAGATAATGGAGTAAAAAGAGGTGACGGCCATATTAATGTTAAGGTTAATCCTGACACTGACGAGGCTAAGGAAGTAAAGGATGAAAAGTCAGTAACAAGAGGTACTGCTGAATGTTCAATTAATCCTATGCCGTGCTGTGCACCTACGGAAATTCTTCCGGGAGATGACGAAGAGTAAGACTTTGAAACTTCTGTACTTATATTGCTACATATAAAGGGGCAGTATGAGTGGAGAAAAACGGGAAAAATATGTAAGTTTAGGGGCAAGAATTTTCGGAATTACCATGGCATCATTACTTTACGCCGTGGGAGTGGGAGTGTTTCTTAACCCCAATAATCTGGCTCCGGGAGGAGTTTCGGGAATAGCTATTATACTGAAAAAAATATTCCCGGTGTTACCGGGAGTAGGCATGCTTATTCTGATTATAAATATACCTATTATGATAGTGGGGTGGAAAAAGTTCGGACCAAGGTTTATCATAAGCACAAGCTATGCTCTTGTTATATCATCTCTGTTTATTGACATCATTCCAAAGATGATTGATGCTGATTCAGTCTCAGACAATCCAATGCTTTCATCAATTATTGGTGGCGCGGCATTTGGACTCGCCATGGGACTTTTGTTTAGAATGGAAACTACGACAGGTGGTATGGACATAATTGTAAAAATAGTCAGGGGAAAATATCCCCATCTAAAAACGGGGCAGATATATTTGCTTCTTGATATTGTTATTCTCATTGCTTCGGCATTTGCATTTAGCAATGTAGAAGTGGCACTTTATGCGGCAATTGCCATATATGTGTCTACATTAGTTATGGACAAGGCTATTTATATAGGGGATGAGGCTACCCTGATTTATATAATGAGTAAGAAGAGAAAACAGATTGCGGATTACATGATGAAAGAACTGGACGTGGGAGTTACATTTATAAAGAGTAAGGGGGCATACAGTAACACTGACGGTGAAATTATTATGTGCGTAATGAGAAAACAGAGACTTGCAAAGGTGCGAACTGCCCTGAAGGAAACTGACCCGGAGGCATTTATGATTGTAACGTCAGCCAATGAAGTCTTTGGAGAAGGGTTCAAATCCCACTTTAAAGCTGATATATAAAAGATTAAACATTGACGAAAATATGCTAAAAAACTAAACAAAATAATGAATTTTTCAAGTAGTTCCGGTTTACAAATGGGGCTACTTGTTTTAAAATATTATTTTAGCAAAGTATATCTGATAAGAAAGAAATATTCGGAGGAAATCATGGCAGTATTAAATGACGTAAAGAGAATAGTCGTCAAGGTGGGAACTTCTTCCCTTACCCATTCGACCGGAAAAGTAAATATAAGGCAGATGAAAAAATTAGTTACGGTTATTTCTGATATAGTTAATTCAGGAATAGAGGTAGCTTTGGTGACATCAGGAGCCATTGCAGTAGGTGTTGGAAAACTTGGCCTTAAGGAACGACCGACAACAACTGCAGGAAAGCAGGCTGTAGCTACAGTAGGGCAGTGTGAACTTATGTTTATGTACGATAAGATGTTTGACGAATACGGACATACTATTGGGCAGTTCCTTATTACAAAGAGAGATGTGGACAATGATGAAAGCAGGGAAAACCTTGTAAATGCTTTTGAGAAGACATTTGAATTCGGTTCGATACCTGTAATTAATGAGAATGACGTTGTAGCCATTGAAGAAATCGTATATGGTGACAATGACAATCTTTCAGCTATTGTTGCAAAACTCATAAATGCCGATGCTCTTTTGATATTGACAGATATAGACGGATTATATGACAAAAATCCTAAAGAAGATGAATATGCCAGAATTATACCGGTAGTTGAGGAGATTACTCTTGGACTTTATGAGATAGCCGGAGGCAAAGGCTCGAAGTTTGGGACTGGCGGTATGATTACGAAACTGCAGGCAGCACAGACAGCTACGGAAGCAGGCATAGATACTATTCTGATGAATGGCGCAGAGCCGGAGAACATTTATAAAGTGTTAGAGGGACATCAGGTAGGGACATTCTTTGTGGCAAAATAATATTACAAAAGAAAGCATCTGTACGGGAATGTATACATAGACAGTTGCTTTCAAGAAACGTAGGAGAATATTATGAAAAAATTATTATTTATTATTAATCCAAAAGCCGGAGTAAAGAAAAATAAAAATTATATTGATGATGCTATTAAAGTTTTTGAAGAAGCAGGTTACAAAGTAGGAGTAAAATTTACAAAAAAAAGATTTGACGGTACAGAGATAGCTAAGGAATATGGTGCCAAGGCAGACATGGTAGTATGCATGGGTGGTGACGGTACTTTAAATGAAGTCATTCAGGGATTGATTGAAGGTCAGGTTTCCACACCTCTTGGATACATACCGGCAGGCTCTACAAATGATTTTGCTACAAGTCTTGGGCTGAAGACTGATCCTAAGGAAGAAGCTGAATATATAGTTTCTCACGAGGCAAAACCTCTTGATATGGGGATGTTTAACGGACGTTATTTTGTATACACTGCATCAGCAGGTATATTTACTAAGACATCGTATTCAACACCGCAAAAGATGAAAAACAAGCTTGGACATTTCGCATATATTCTTCACGGAAGCAGAGAATTGTTCCATATAAGAAGACTTAAGTTAAAAATAGAACTTGAGGATGAAACATATGAAGGAAAATATATTTTTGCAGCTATCAATAATGCAACAAAGGTTGGCGGTATCATGAAACTGGATGAGAACCTTGTAGAGTTTAATGATGGCGTATTTGAACTTATGCTTGTTGAATTTCCTAAGGGACCGGTGGAATTTATGAAACTGGTTGTCAAGATATTTAAACAGGAATTCACAGGAAAAATAACTTTAAAACAGATAAAACAGGCCAGAATCACAGATTGTACAGATATTGACTGGTCTCTGGATGGAGAAAAGGAAAAAGGACAGCCTGTAGTAGAATTCAAGGTTGTTCACGATGCTGTTAACTTTATTTATTAAAAGAAAGATGTAAGTGGGGTGCTTATGACATTAAAAAAAGAAGACGTTATTAATTTTACAAAAAAGTACAGTGAAATATGCGTGAAAAACGATAGTGTGGATAAAGAACTGTTTGCAGAATATGGGGTAAAACGTGGATTAAGAGATATTAACGGAAAGGGTGTTCTTACGGGAATTACCAATATCTCAAGAGTTGAGTCTAGCGAAATAGTAGATGGAAAATCAGTTCCATGTGCCGGAAAATTATACTTTAGAGGGTATAAGATTCAGGAACTTGTAAAGGGATTTATGGGCGAAGAGAGATTTGGATTTGAAGAAATTTCATATCTTTTGCTTTTTGGATATTTGCCAAATAAAGATGAATTAAAAGAGTATATGGATATGCTTTCAATATGCAGAAGACTTCCTACGAACTTCGTTAGAGATGTAATTATGAAAGCTCCAAGTGCTGATATAATGAATTCTCTTACAAAGAGCATTTTGACACTTGCATCATATGATAAAAATGTGTCTGATACATCAGTTGAAAATGTGATAAGACAGAGCATAGAGCTTATTGCAACATTCCCTATGCTGTCTGTATACGGTTATCAGGCATACAATCATTATAAGAAAAATAAGAGTCTATATATTCACAGACCAAAGCCGGAATTGTCAACAAGCGAGAATTTATTAAGAATGTTAAGACCTGACAAGAAATATACGGAATTGGAGGCCAGAGTATTAGATTTGGCACTTGTGCTTCATATGGAGCATGGAGGCGGAAACAATTCGACATTTACAACAAGAGTAGTAACATCCTCAGGCTCTGATACTTACTCAACTATTGCTGCAGCTCTATCTTCTCTTAAGGGACCTAGACATGGCGGAGCTAATATTATGGTTGTAAGAATGTTTAAGGACATTAAGAATCACATTAAGAATCAAAAAGACGAAACAGAAGTAAAAGAATATCTTAGAAAAATTTTGAATAAAGAGGCCTTTGATAAGAAAGGACTCATTTATGGAATGGGACATGCTGTATATTCAATATCTGATCCAAGAGCCGAAATTTTTAAATCTTTCGTAGAAAAGTTAGCTAATGAAAAAGGAAGGCAGAAGGATTTTGCACTCTATAGCATGATTGAAAGATTGGCGCCTGAAGTTATTGGTGAGGAAAGACATATTTACAAGGGTGTAAGTGCTAATGTGGATTTTTACAGTGGATTAGTTTACAGTATGCTGGATATTCCGGAAGAATTATTTACTCCGATGTTCGCTATTGCAAGAATAGTAGGTTGGAGTGCACACAGAATAGAAGAATTGGTTAATGCAGATAAAATTATGAGACCGGCATATGTCAGCAATTGTGGATATAATGAATATGTTAGCATTGAAGGCAGAGACTGACGAAATAGGTAATTGATATGGCAAAATCGGAAAAACAGAAGCAAAAACTGCTTGTATTGCTGGATATCCTGAAAAAATATAGTGACAATGAACACGGTGTGACATTAAGTCAGATATCAGAAAAATTGAAAGAAGAGGGCATTAAGTCAGAAAGAAAATCACTTTATGATGATTTAAGAACTTTGAAAGACTATGGATATGAGATTCAGGGTACCAGAAAAAACGGAAAATACTATTATTCCCTTATTGAGAGAGAATTTGATTTGCCGGAACTTAAGCTTCTTGTGGATGCGGTTCAGGTTTCTAAATTTATTTCAGAGAAGCGTTCCAATGAATTAATAAGAAAGATAGAAGGGCTGGCAAGTAAATATCAGGCTACTAAACTACAAAGACAGGTTTACGTAGCCAACAGACTCAAAACCAGTTATGAAAGTGTTTATTATAATATTGATGACATAAATATTGCCATTAACAATAACAATAAAATAAAATTTGAATATTACGAATGGACTTTAAAGGGGAAGATGGAACTTCGCCAAAATGGCATAAAGAAAGACATTAGTCCGTGGGCACTGACCTGGGACGATGAAAATTATTATATGGTAGCTTTTGATGGAGAAAGTCAGACTATAAAGCACTATCGTGTAGACAAAATGAGAAAAATTCAGATAGTTAATGAATTAAGGGATGGAAGAAAATTGTTTGACAAATTCGACATGGCAATCTATGCAAAGAAGGTGTTCGGCATGTTTACCGGTGATGAGCAAAACGTTAAGATACAGTTTGACAATAGCCTTATTGGTGTTGTCATGGATCGTTTCGGGAAAGATGTTATGATAATTCCAAAGGACAGGCAAACTTTTGTTATTAACGTTAAGGTTAATGTCAGTAATATGTTTTTTGGTTGGATTATCGGTTTGGGAGATAAAGTTAAAATACTTGCCCCCCCTAATGTTGTTGAAAAGATGCATGGAGAGATAAAAAGACTGAATAGTCAGTACGGTTTAGAATAGAAGGGATTAATGTGCTGAAAATTTTTACGAGTTACACACCGGGAGCCGGGAAAACTTATTTAATGGTAAGTAAAGCCATTGAGGAAAACAGAAAAGGAAGAAAGGTAGTTATAGGCTTTTTGAATTCAGGACACCGTGACATTGGAAAAACCCTAAGTGACAACGGAATTAATCATTTTGACAAAAAAGGAATGAACTATGACCGGATAATCAGTTTAAATCCGGATGTTGTTGTTTTGGATGAAATGGGCATGAAAATCAGAAGAGGTGGATTCGTTTATGACAGAGTGAAGAAACTTATGGATGCAGGGATAGATGTGTACACATCAGCTAATTTAAAACGGTTTAGTGGTGTATCGGAAAGATTTAAGGCGGTAACTGGAATTACGGCAAAAACTACCATTCCTGATGAGTTTTTGAAAATTGCTCAGGAGATTTATTTCATAGACAGAGATCCTGAAAAAATGGCAAAAGATTTTGAAGAAGGAAAACTTTTTAATGACAAATATAAAGACAGCAGAATAATGAAGAAAAATTTTGAAATGAATACTTTGGTACAATACAGACAGGTTGCACTAGAGTGTTTACGTGGATATAAAAATGTTATAATAATAAAAAGAGATTAGTGTGTTAAAAGAAAGGAGACGGCTATGAATATAATGCATGATATTGATCCTGCAAGAATCAATTCCACAGATTTTATAGCAACAATCGAAATAAGTAAGGGCAGTAAGAAAAAATATGAACTGGATAAAGAAACAGGACTTATAATATTGGACAGAGTCTTGTATTCTTCAGTGCATTATCCTGCAAATTATGGATTTATTCCAAGAACATTGGATGAAGACGGAGACCCGTTGGATGTTTTGGTTCTCTGCTCAGAACCTATTGAACCTATGTCTCTTGTAAGATGTTATCCTATAGGGGTAATGTATATGATTGATGGAGAAGACATGGACGATAAAATAATCGCAATTCCATTTGGCGATCCTACATACAACTGTTACACGGATATTGAACAGTTGCCTAAACATATTTTTGAGGAAATCAAAAATTTCTTCAATATTTACAAAAACCTTGAAGGCAAGGAAACAAGAGTTGACGAATTTGGAGGACCGGAGGAAGCCTCTGATATAATTAATAAATGTATCGCAATGTACAATTTAGAATATGTTGACAAAAAATAAGTATCCCGAACACGTATAAAATAAAAACCTTTGCATAGAATATAGAAAGTATGTTCTCTGCAGAGGTTTTTTTGAAATCATATATTGAAGAAAGAGTGCTTGAGAGTGCTGACTACATAATTAAAAATAATGCTACGATAAGACAATGCGCCAAACAATTTGGAATTAGTAAGAGTACAGTACATAAGGATGTATCTGAAAGATTGTTGCAGATATATCCTTCTAAGGCACAGAAAGTCAGAAAAGTATTGGACAAAAATAAAAGTGAGCGCCATATCAGAGGGGGGATGGCAACAAGGGAGAAATATAAAAAGCCTCAAGTTAAACTTGAGGCTGTTGAATTCGGGGGACCTAGTGGGAATTTCACCCACTAGGTTGAGTATGAAAAACTTAAAATACGTCATTATAGGGTATGACGTATACAAACTATGTGCACTACCTAAGTAGTACGATACTAATACTAAAACATGGTTGTTAATAGATAATGAATAAAATGTTAATAAACTGTAAAATAACTCGAATTTTGACGAAAATAATAAACAAAAATAAAAAATAATAAAATTTAGACTTCGAAATTGTATAAATTTGGAATAAAAATAAAAATTAAACATATACAATGCGTCAAAAAGTTGTTATACTTTAGTTTAGTATGGATATTCTAAATTATATAGAAGTGATTTATTATTTTGATAAAGATGACTAAAAGGAGTGGCAAATGTTTAGTACAGATATAGGAATAGATTTAGGTACTGCAAGTATACTTGTGTTTATAAAAGGTAAAGGTGTAGTCTTGAAAGAACCTTCTGTTGTTGCTATGGACAGAGACACTGACAAGATTAAAGCTGTGGGAGAGGAGGCACGTCTTATGATTGGACGAACTCCCGGAAATATCGTAGCAGTAAGACCATTAAAGCAGGGAGTAATTTCTGACTATTCAGTTACGGAACAGATGATCAGATATTTTATCCAGAAATCTGTTGGAAAGCGTTCTTACAAAAAACCTAGGATTTGTGTATGTATTCCAAGTGGAGCTACTGAAGTAGAAACAAAGGCGGTACAGGATGCAGCTTTTCAGGCAGGGGCCAGAGAAGTATTTGTGGTAGAGGAGCCTTTGGCAGCGGCCATTGGTGCAGGTATTGAAATAAAGAAGCCTTGTGGAAACATGATTGTTGACATAGGAGGAGGAACTACAGATATTGCAGTTATATCTCTTGGAGGCACTGTTGTAAGCGACTCAGTAAAGGTTGCCGGAGATGATTTCGACGAAGCTATTGTCAGATATATGAGAAAGAAGCATAATCTTCTCATTGGAGAGAGAACGGCGGAAGAAATCAAAATCGGAATTGGTACATGCTTTAATAAATCCGAAAATCAAAAGATGGAAGTCAGAGGCAGAAACCTTGTAACAGGACTTCCAAAGACCATAGAAGTTACATCTGAAGAGACGGAAGAGGCTTTAAGAGATGTTACATCCAGCATTGTTGAAGCGGTGCACAGAGTGCTGGAACAGACTCCACCGGAACTTGCAGCAGATATTGCTGTCAGGGGAATTGTATTAACAGGTGGTGGATGCTTATTACATGGATTAGATGAATTAATTGAATCTAAGACAGGTATTAATACAATGACAGCAGAAGATCCTATGACAGCAGTTGCCATAGGAACAGGTCGATATCTTGAATATATTGATGAAGAACAACGTGAAAAGATAAAATAAACATATATTGTAAGGCTGCCTGAAATCGGTAGCCTTATTTTATCAAATGGAGTTAATATGAAACAGTTAAGTGGCTATGTTGAAAACATTACATACAGAAATGAAGACAACGGTTATACAGTGCTTACATTATCAAGTGGAAAAAAAGAAATCAAATGCACCGGTAATTTTGCTTACATAAACGAAGGAGAATATCTGGAACTGGAAGGGGAAGAGGTATTTCATGATATTTACGGTGAACAGATTAAGGTGATTTCCTATGAGATTGTGCCGGCATCAGATGAATTTTCCATAAGAAAATATTTAGGCTCAGGAGCAGTTAAAGGTCTTGGGGCAGTGCTGGCTGACAGAATTGTAAATAAATTCGGTGAAGATACCATAAGAATTATAGAAGAGGAGCCTGAGCGTCTGGCGGAAATCCGGGGCATTACATTGAGAAAGGCGATGGATATCTGTGAGCAGATTGAAGAAAGAAAAGATATGCGTGACGTTATGATTTTTCTTCAGGGATATGGAATCAGTGCCAATTTAAGCAACAAAATTTATAAATTATACGGAATTAAAGTTTATGACATTATAAAGACTAATCCATACAGACTGGCAGATGACATAATGGGAGTGGGCTTTAAGACTGCTGATGAAATAGCAAGACGTGCCGGTGTTGAAGTTAATGCTGCAATTCGAATTAAAAGCGGTATGTGTTATGCGTTGTCGGAAAGTTCAGGATTAGGGCATACCTATCTTCCAAAGGAACAGTTAGTTGAGAGAACCATCAGCCTTTTGGGATTAAGAGATCAGTATCTTAATGCAGACGGAACTTATAATATGGATTTGTTGGACAATTGCTTTACGGAATTGGTTTTAGAGAAAAAACTGATTATGAAGGTAATTGATGACAGGGAAGCAGTTTTTCTTTCGAGTTTTTATTACACGGAATTAAATATTGCCCGCATGCTTTTGGAACTGAATATTTCCACTCCGGAAGATGATTATATTATGGGAGTAAAACTTGACACTATTGAAAAGGTGACTGGAGTACAGTTGGATGAACTTCAGCGAAAGGCAGTAATTGAAACCCAGAATAATGGTGTAACCATTATCACGGGAGGTCCGGGAACAGGAAAGACTACAACTATAAACGCCATCATTGCAATGTTTGAAGCTGACGGCATGGATGTGAGTCTTGCAGCTCCGACAGGAAGAGCTGCCAAGAGAATGAATGAGGCTACGGACCATGAAGCAAAAACTATTCACAGAATTCTTGAAATAAGTGGTTCTGCGGAAAGCGATGGTAGAGAAGAACTTGAGGCTAAGTTTGGACGAAATGAACAAAATCCGTTGGAGTGCGATGTTATTATTGTGGATGAAATGTCTATGGTAGATACTTTTTTGATACATGCACTGTTGAAAGCCGTAACTATTGGAACAAGAGTAGTGTTTGTTGGTGATGTGAATCAGCTTTCAAGTGTAGGTCCCGGAAATGTATTACGGGATATTATTGAATCAGGAAAATTCAGTGTCGTAAAGCTTACAAAAATTTTCAGACAGGCCGGGGAAAGCGGAATAGTTACAAACGCCCATAAGATTAATGACGGAGAAATTGTGGAACTTGACAACAGTACGAAGGATTTTCTCTATATTGCAAGGGAAAACGCATCCATGGCACTTAATGCCACAATTGGACTTATTAAACTTAAACTTCCTAAATATGTAAATGCAGGTGAAATGGACATACAGGTGTTGACTCCTATGAGAAATGGAATATTAGGTGTTAACAATTTAAATACACAGCTTCAGAAATATATTAATCCACATTCTGAAGAAAAAAATGAACGGGAAATCGGTGGCGTTATTTTCAGGGAAGGGGATAAGGTTATGCAAATTAAGAATAACTACCAGCTTGAATGGGAACAACGTTCAAAAACAGGACGTATTTACGATACGGGAACGGGCATTTTTAATGGAGATATGGGAATTATCAAAACAATAAACAACACTACTAATTATATAGAGGTAGTTTTTGATGATGACAGATACGTAACATATGATTCTAAACAGGCGGAGGAACTGGAACTGGCTTATGCAATTACTATACATAAGTCTCAGGGTAGTGAATATCCTGCAGTTATAATTCCATTGGTTTCAGGGGTGTCTGTGTTAATGACAAGAAATCTTTTATATACGGGGGTTACAAGGGCTAAAAAATGCGTGTGCATTGTTGGAAGAAAGGAGACTTTCAATGCAATGATTAGGAACGAAGACCAACATAAGAGGTTTTCGGGACTGAAATGGCAGTTGGAGCATTATGAAGAAGAGTCCGAATAATTTATGAAAAAATTAAAAGAAATTATTAAAGCAGCTTTTTATCCCAATACATGTCCTATATGTAATGCTGTAATTGGAGCAGGAGAAAAAATTTGCAGAAAATGTGTTCCTAAAATACATATTATTAAGGAGCCGAGATGTGAGAAGTGCGGAAAGGCACTCTTAAAAGCGAATAAATTATATTGTGGGGACTGCATGAAAAACAGACATGTTTTTGATAAAGGAGTTTCTATTTTTGAATACAAGGGAGATATTAAAGAGTCTCTGTATAGATTTAAATATGACAATTTGAGATGTTATGGGGATTTCTATGGCAGTATGGGATACAAAATGTATGGCAGATTATTAAAGGGATGGAATGTGAAAAAAATAATCCCTGTTCCTATGTATAATAAGAAAGAAAGTGTCAGAGGCTATAATCAGGCGGCAGAGTTTGCGAAGAATCTTTCAAGATATACATTAATTCCCACAGAAAGTCACGTTATAATAAGAATAAAAAATACAAAGCCTCAAAAGGGACTTGATAATCTGAGACGACAACAAAATTTAAGTGGTGCGTTTGCTGTGGATACTTCCAAAATCAATAAAGGAGAAAATGTGCTGTTGGTAGATGACATATATACTACCGGAAGCACTATGGATGCCTGTGCAAGTGTATTAAAGGTAGCAGGAGTGGGAAAAGTATACTTCCTTTGTGTGGCAACCGGCGTGGATAACTGAAAGTGAGTTTTATTTTCGTTTTCGTTTTATTTTGAAAATAAGGGTTGACGCACAGGGGGGAGGCATGTTATATTAGTAGAGCGAGAAAAGAGGTCTTTTTTTTTTGCAATAATTTTAAAGTGCAAAAAATAAAATGACCTGTGGATAAATAAAAGCGGAGGTGAAACTCATGAGAACAAGAATTACTTTAGAATGTACAGAATGTAAGCAGAGAAACTACAATACAACTAAGGATAAGAAGACACATCCTGACAGAGTAGAAACAAAGAAGTATTGTAAGTTCTGTCAGAAACATACATTACACAAAGAAACAAAATAGTCTATTTGGAGGTGCAATATGGCAGAAGCAAATAAAAAAGGTGGCTTCAAGAACTGGTGGACAGGTCTTAAGGCAGAATTCTCAAAAATAATCTGGCCTACAAAGAAATCAGTAATCAGACAGACTATTGTTGTTGTGATTGTTACAGTTATTTTAGGAGTTCTTATTGGATTGCTTGATCAGCTGATACAGTTTGGTTTGGATAACATTATTAAGTAATAGGAATATTAATTAAGAGGTGATTAAATGTCAGAAGCAAATTGGTACGTTGTTCATACTTATTCAGGATATGAGAACAAAGTTAAAACTAACATAGAACAGTCGATTGAGAACAGAAAGTTACAAGATCAGATATTGGAAGTATCAGTTCCTACACAGGAAGTGGTAGAATTGAAAAATGGCGTTAGAAAAGTTTCTGAGAAAAAACTTTTTCCGGGATACGTTCTTATTAATATGGTTATGAATGATGACACATGGTATGTTGTCAGAAATACAAGAGGCGTTACGGGATTTGTAGGTCCGGGATCTAAACCGGTACCACTTTCAGCAGAAGAAATGATGACTCTTGGAGTTAAGAAGGAAAGAGTTGACGTTGATTTCACTGAAGGAGAAACAGTTAACGTTATTGCAGGCGTTTGGGAAGGTACCGCAGGTATCATCAAACGAATTGACGAAAGCAGACAGACAGTTACTATTAGTGTAGATATGTTTGGACGTGAGACTCCGGTTGAACTTAATTTCAACGAAGTCAAAAAAATGAATTAAGACCAATAAGGTTTTAATAAAGTAGCTAAGGCTGCTTATAGAAGAATGTTTTGCGGTGAATCGCAAGGCAGTGGGAGGGGTTCCCGATAATACCACATTTTTTAGGAGGTGCCGAGATATGGCAAAGAAAGTAGAAGGATACATTAAATTGCAAATCGAAGCTGGAAAAGCAACACCAGCTCCACCTGTTGGACCAGCACTTGGACAATGGGGATTAAACATCGTTCAGTTCACAAAGGACTTCAACGCAAGAACAGCTGATCAGCCGGGAATGACAATTCCAGTTGTAATCACTGTTTATCAGGATAAGAGTTTTAGTTTTATTACAAAGACTCCTCCAGCAGCAGTTTTATTAAAGAAAGCCTGCAAAATCCAGAAGGGTGCAGGTAACTCATTGAAAGAAACAGTTGCTACAATCTCAAAAGCAGATTTACAGCAGATTGCTGAAACAAAGATGCAGGATCTTAACGCTGCAAACATTGAATCAGCTATGAGTATGATTGCAGGAACAGCAAGAAGCATGGGAATCAAGGTTGAAGACTAATAACTAACAGTTATAAAAATGAATTGAAAGAAACGTGGGAGGTATATCCGTTATTACCACGAGGAGGTTTGAATGAAGAGAGGAAAGAAATATACAGATGCAGCTAAATTAATCGATAAGGCTGTTCAGTATGACACAGAAGAAGCTATTTCTTTAGTAAAGAAATCAGCTGTTGCAAAGTTTGATGAAACAATAGAATGTCACATCAGAACAGGATGTGATGGACGTCACGCAGATCAGCAGATCCGTGGTGCCGTAGTATTACCTAACGGAACAGGTAAGACTGTAAGAGTTTTAGTTTTTGCTAAGGGTGCAAAGGCTGATGAAGCTCAGGCAGCAGGTGCAGATTTCGTTGGTGCAGAAGAATTAATTCCAAAGATCCAGAATGATGGTTGGTTCGACTTTGACGTAGTTGTAGCTACACCGGATATGATGGGTGTTGTTGGTAGACTTGGTCGTGTACTTGGACCTAAGGGCTTAATGCCAAACCCAAAAGCAGGTACAGTTACTATGGACGTTACTAAGGCTATTGAAGATATTAAAGCTGGTAAGATTGAATACAGACTTGACAAGGCAAACATTGTTCACGTTCCTGTAGGAAAAGCTTCATTTACAGAAGAACAGCTTACTGAAAACTTCAATGCGTTAATGGACGCTATTATGAAGGTTAAACCGGCTGCAGTTAAGGGTGCTTATCTTAAGACAGTTACTCTTACTTCAACAATGGGACCTGGAGTAAAGGTTAACGTAGCAAAAATCGTTAATGCTTAATTGAGTTTGTTGCAGGCGTATTTGATACGCCTGTTGACAATATATTTTTCATGTGCTATTATGCACAAGTGGTTAAAACCAATTGCCGAAGACAGTAGGTACTTAGCAGATTATTTCTGTGTCAGTGTAAGAACGTATGTCGCCTACCGAGGAAATAAGTTTTAAAGAATAGAACTTTATCCCTCTCTGTCTATGGCAGAGAGGATTTTTATATTCGAGCAATGAAGGTTGGAACCTAAATTTAATAAGGAGGCAAACATTCATGGCAAAAGTAGAGTTAAAGAAACCTATAGTAGATGAGATTTCAGAGTTACTTAATGGTGCAGCTACAGCAGTTGTAGTTGATTACCGTGGACTTACTGTTGCTGAAGACACAGCTCTTCGTAAACAGTTAAGAGAAGCTGGTGTTGTATACAAAGTATACAAGAACACAATGATTAACTTTGCAATCAAAGACACAGAATTTGCAGATTTAGCTCAGCATCTTGAAGGCCCTACAGCTATTGCCGTATGTAAAGATGATGCTACTGCAGCTGCTAGAGTACTTGCAAAATTTGCAAAGACAGCAGAAGCATTAGAAATCAAAGGCGGCGTTGTTGACGGCATTTACTATGATGCAGCAGGAATTGCTAAGATTGCATCTATTCCATCAAGAGATGTACTTCTCTCAAAATTACTTGGATCTATGCAGTCACCAATTACAAACTTCGCTCGTGTTATTAAGCAGATTGCTGAAAAGAACGAAGAAGTTGCATAATCTCAGTTAAAGAGATTCGTTAGTGGCATATGATTGATATGTCAGAACAGTAGGAAGAACCTACAGAGTAATATTAAAAATAATTAGGAGGATTTTACAATGACAACAGCAGAAATCATTGAAGTAATCAAAGGATTAACAGTTTTAGAATTAAATGAATTAGTATCAGCATGTGAAGAAGAATTTGGAGTATCTGCAGCAGCAGGTGTTGTAGTTGCAGCAGGCGGAGCAGCTGGAGAAGCAGCTGAAGAAAAGACAGAATTTGATGTAGAATTAACAGAAATCGGTGATCAGAAGGTTAAGGTTATCAAGGCTGTTAAGGATGCTACAGGTTTAGGACTTAAGGAAGCTAAGGAAGTAGTTGACGGAGCTCCTAAGGTTGTTAAGGAAGGTGTTTCTAAGGAAGAAGCTGAAGCTCTTAAGAAGCAGTTAGAAGAAGTTGGAGCTGTAGTTACTATCAAATAATTGATGTTAGAAAAATTTTAACTTCATAAATATGATAAAAGGGCGGGCAACTCGTATATACGACGGCGTTCGCCTTTTATATTCAATCTAAAAGAATTGGATAATATATTTTAATAATATTATAACAAATGAGGTACTGGAGAGGTCCGGATAATTAATGATTATTCGGGAGCCGAAGGTGTAAGGTATCAGTGATAACCGATCTCTCAGGCAAAAGGACAGGAGAAAAGAAGGCTACGTTGCAGTCTTGCATTTGCACTTTTTACAATATAAGTGTGAGCTCTTCTGATTTAAATGTTAGGAGGCAAATTTAATTATGGAACAATTTACAAAATTTTTGGAGAAGGTAGATAGCTTTGTGTGGGGAGTACCGCTTATTGTACTCATTCTTGCAGCAGGTATCTACCTTACTTTTCGTTTAAGACTGTTGCAGGTTTTTCATTTACCTAAGGCACTTAAGTTCATGTTTAAAAACGAAGAGGAAGGTGAAGGGGAAGTAAGCAGTTTTGGAGCACTTTGTACAGCATTATCAGCAACTATTGGAACAGGAAATATCGTAGGTGTTGCTACAGCTATCGGATGTACGGCACTTGGTACGGCAGTCGGTGGCCCGGGCGCATTATTCTGGATGTGGGTTGCAGCATTCTTTGGAATGGCAACTAAATATGCTGAAGGTTTTTTAGCAGTCAGATATAGAACAATTGATGATGAAGGTCATGTTCTTGGCGGACCGTTCTACTATATTGAAAACGGTATGGGACATAAGTGGAAATGGCTTGCAAAAATATTTGCATTTTTTGGTACTTGCGTAGGTTTGTTTGGTATAGGAACATTTACACAGGTTAATGGTATTGCATCGGCAACTTTGTCGTTCTTTGATCCTAATAAGGAAAACACCGTGAAAATATTAGGCGCTGAATATTCAATAGTAACAGTTATTACAGCTATTATTTTGGCAATATTTGTAGGATTGGTTGTTATTGGTGGATTACAGAGAATTGCAAAGGTATCACAGGTAGTTGTTCCGTTTATGGCAATCATTTATATTGTGGCAGTACTTGTACTTATTGTTGCAAATATTGAAAAATTACCTGGCGCATTAGCAACTATTGTTGAATATGCTTTTGGCGCTAAGGCAGCAGCAGGTGGTGTGTTGGCAGCAATCGGTATTTCTATGCAAAAGGGTATTGCAAGAGGTATCTTCTCTAACGAGGCGGGTCTTGGTTCTGCACCTATTGCGGCAGCAGCGGCTAAGACGAAAGAACCTGTACGTCAGGGACTTGTTACAATGACAGGAACTTTTATTGATACGATTATAGTTTGTACATTAACAGGTTTATCAATTGTAATGATGGGCTCATATCAGGTAAAAGGAATTGAAGGTGTTCAGGTTACAACTGAGGCATTCCAGAAGGGACTTCATTTCCTACCAGGCGAAGTTTCAGCATTTATATTGATGATATGTTTAGTGTTCTTCGCTTTTACAACAATTTTAGGTTGGGATTACTATGGAGAAAGATGTCTTGAATATTTAACAAACAGAAATAAAAATGCAGTAAAAGTATACAGATGGTTATATATTCTTGCAGTGTTCATTGGACCATATATGACAGTTACAGCGGTTTGGACAATTGCTGATATCTTTAACGGTTTAATGGCAATACCGAATATTATTGCATTGTTTGCTTTGAGCGGAATTGTTGCTAAAGAAACAAGAGAATATTTTAAAGAGAAAAGACATAAACTATAATAATAGATATAGATACATATAGATTTGATTGACTTGGTTAACACGCGCGGCTTGCCGTGCGTGTTTTTTTTATGTTTTTTAGCTGGGAGGTACATGGCGAGTCGCCAATTACGTCAAAGCAGGAGGAAACAAGCAAGAATTGTGTAAACTGCAGACCGGAAGCTGAAAATCGAAGCCGAAAAGCAACAACAAAACAAGGCAAGAAAATAAGACAACACAAAAAAAACTTGACTCATAAACCAAATAATGGTATATTAAAATTTGCTATGCATAAATAGGGGCGTAGTGCGCCCTTTTGATAAAGGTTTGGTTTACATAACTGAACTAAAACCTAAAAAAATAAAGTGGTAGCAATAAAATAATTAACAATATAAAGACAAGGAGTGAAAAAGTCCATGGAGAAGAACAGAATTACCCCTGTAAAAGCAGGAAAAGGTATTCGTATGAGCTATTCTAGACAAAAAGAAGTTCTACAGATGCCTAATCTTATTGAAGTTCAAAGAGATTCTTACAAATGGTTTCTTACAACAGGTCTTAGAGAAGTATTAGATGATATTTCTCCAATTGAAGACTATGGTCAGAACTTAAGCCTTGAGTTTGTTGACTTCAAATTATGTGAAGAAGACAAAAAGTATACTATTGAAGAGTGTAAAGAAAGAGATGCAACTTACGCTGCACCATTGAAGGTTAAAGTAAGACTTCATAATAAAGAAACAGGTGAATTTACTGAACACGATATTTTTATGGGAGACTTACCATTAATGACAGAAACAGGTACTTTCGTAATTAATGGTGCAGAGCGTGTTATAGTTAGTCAGTTGGTTAGATCACCTGGAATCTACTATGTTATTGGACATGACAAGGTAGGTAAGGAATTATATACTTCACAGGTTATCCCGAATAGAGGTGCCTGGTTAGAATATGAAACAGATTCTAATGACATTTTCTATGTTCGTGTTGATAGAACAAGAAAAGTTCCGGTAACTGTTCTTATTAGAGCGTTAGGTGTTGGAACAAATGCAGAAATTCAGGAATTGTTTGGTGAAGAAGCTAAACTTCTTGCTACATTTGAAAAAGACCCTAGTACAAATTATGAAGAAGGACTTTTGGAATTATATAAGAAAATACGTCCCGGTGAACCGCTTAGCGTTGATAGTGCTGAGTCAATAATCACGGGAATGTTTTTCGATGCAAGAAGATACGATCTCGCAAGAGTAGGCCGTTACAAATACAACAAGAAATTAGCATATAAGAGCAGAATTGTAGGTCACACACTTGCTGAGGACGTAATTGATATGTCTACAGGTGAAGTTTTAGCAGAAGCGGGAACAATAGTTTCTAAGGAATTAGCTATTAAAATCCAGAATGCTGCAATTCCTTCAGTAATGATTCAGACAGAAACAAAGAATGAAAAAGTTCTTTCAAACATGGCTGTTGACATTAATGCTTATGTTGGATTTGACTGCAAAGAATTAGGAATTTTAGAGGATGTTTATTATCCTGTTCTTGCAGAAATTCTTGAAAATCATGAAACAGAAGAAGATTTAAAAGATGCCATAAAGAGAAATGCGCATGAGTTGGTTCCAAAGCATGTAACAAAGGAAGATATCCTTGCATCAATCAACTATTGTATGAACCTTGAATATGGTATTGGAAATGCTGATGACATTGACCACTTAGGAAACAGACGTATCCGTGCAGTTGGTGAATTGTTACAGAATCAGTATAGAATCGGTCTTTCAAGAATGGAAAGAGTTGTTAGGGAAAGAATGACAACTCAGGATCTTGAGGGAGTTTCTCCACAGACTTTAATAAATATTAAACCGGTAACTGCAGCGGTTAAGGAATTCTTCGGAAGTTCCCAGTTATCACAGTTTATGGATCAGAACAACCCACTTGGTGAGTTGACACATAAGAGACGTTTATCAGCCTTAGGACCTGGTGGTCTTTCAAGAGACCGTGCCGGATTCGAGGTTCGAGACGTTCATTATACACATTACGGTAGAATGTGTCCTATTGAGACACCTGAAGGACCTAACATCGGTCTTATTAACTCATTTGCATCATTTGCAAGACTTAATGAGTATGGATTTATAGAGGCTCCATACAGAGTTGTAGATAAATCAGATCCTGACAATCCAAGAGTAACAGATGAAGTTGTATATCTTACAGCTGATGAAGAAGATAACTACACTGTTGCACAGGCTAACGAGCCATTGGATGAGAACGGATACTTTATAAATAACAATATTTCAGGACGTTTCAGAGAAGAAACATCCCAGTTCCCTAAGAAGCGAATTGACTTAATGGACGTTTCTCCTAGAATGGTATTCTCAGTTGCTACAGCTATGATACCTTTCTTACAGAACGATGATGCTAACCGTGCCCTTATGGGATCTAACATGCAGCGTCAGGCAGTGCCTCTTATGACAACAGAAGCACCTGTTGTTGGTACAGGTATGGAAGGAAAGGCGGCTGTTGACTCAGGTGTCTGTGTAGTAGCAAAACGTGCAGGTGTTGTTGAAAAATCAACATCAAAAGAAATTGTTATCAGATATGATGATAATGGTGAAAAAGAATCATATCACCTTATTAAATTTGCAAGAAGTAACCAGAGCAACTGCTATAATCAGAGATCAATCGTGTTTAAGGGTGATCATGTTGAAGCAGGTGAAGTTATTGCCGATGGCGCATCAACATCTAACGGTGAAATTGCACTTGGAAAGAACCCACTTATCGGATTTATGACATGGGAAGGTTATAACTACGAGGATGCTGTTCTTCTTAGCGAAAGATTAGTTCAGGATGATGTTTATACATCAATTCATATAGAAGAATACGAGACAGAAGCAAGAGATACTAAGCTTGGACCTGAAGAAATAACAAACGATGTTCCTGGGATTGGTGATGAAGCAAGAAAAGACCTTGATGAAAGGGGCATCATTAGAATTGGTGCTGAAGTAAGAGCAGGGGATATTCTTGTAGGTAAGGTGACTCCAAAGGGAGAAACAGAACTTACACCTGAAGAAAGACTTCTTAGAGCAATCTTCGGTGAAAAGGCAAGAGAAGTTAGAGATACATCACTTAAGGTTCCGCATGGTGAATCGGGTATCGTTGTTGACGCTAAAGTATTTAAGAGAGAAAACGGTGATGAATTAGCACCTGGTGTTAATGAATCAGTTAGAATTTATATAGCTCAGAAGAGAAAGATTTCAGTTGGTGATAAGATGGCCGGTCGTCATGGTAACAAGGGTGTAGTTTCAAGAGTATTACCTGTTGAAGATATGCCGTTCCTTCCAAATGGACGTCCTCTTGACATCGTGCTTAACCCATTGGGCGTACCTTCACGTATGAACATTGGTCAGGTCCTTGAAATTCATCTGAGTCTTGCAGCAAAGGTGTTAGGATTTAATATTTCAACTCCTGTATTTGATGGAGCAGATGAGTACGATATTATGGATACTCTTGAACTTGCTAACGATTATGCAAATACAGAATGGGAAGATTTCCAGAAGAAATATAAAGATGTATTAAAACCGGAAGTAATGCAGTATTTAGGTGATCACCTTGACCATAGAGAAGAATGGAAGGGTGTTCCGATTGCCAGGGATGGTAAGGTAAGGCTTAGAGACGGTAGAACAGGTGAATATTTCGATAACCCTGTTACAATCGGATTCATGCATTACCTGAAACTCCATCACTTGGTTGATGATAAGATTCATGCACGATCAACGGGGCCTTACTCATTAGTAACTCAGCAGCCACTTGGTGGCAAAGCTCAGTTCGGTGGACAGAGATTCGGTGAAATGGAAGTTTGGGCACTGGAAGCTTACGGTGCATCATATACATTACAGGAAATTCTTACATTCAAGTCTGACGACGTTGTAGGACGTGTTAAGACGTATGAAGCCATTATCAAAGGTGAAAACATTCCGCAGCCGGGAATTCCTGAATCATTTAAGGTTCTTGTAAAAGAACTTCAGGCATTGGCTCTTGATGTAAATGTTTTAGACAAAGATAATAATGTTGTAGAACTTAAGGAAAGCATTGACTACGGTGAAACAAACTTCAATGCAATTCTTAATAGTGATAAAAACTATTCTCAGAACAAAGAAGACAGTCAGTCATTTGAACAGGCAGGATTCCAGACACAGGAATTTGTTGGTGAAGAACTGCAGAATGTAGATGCTGATGGAAATGTAGTGGATAGCGACGAGTAATTAGAGAAGGGAGAATTGATCATGGCAGACGTAAACGTAAGTGAACAGCTTGCATTTGATAAAATTAGAATTGGTCTTGCATCACCTGAGAAAATCAGAAAATGGGCTACCAGAAAAGTAGGCGATAAAGAGATTCTGGGTGAAGTTACAAAGCCGGAAACAATCAATTACAGAACATTAAAGCCTGAAAAAGATGGTCTTTTCTGTGAAAGAATATTTGGACCAAACAAAGACTGGGAATGTCACTGTGGTAAATACAAAAAAATCAGATATAAAGGCATGGTCTGTGACAGATGTGGTGTAGAAGTAACAAAATCCAGCGTACGTCGTGAACGTATGGGATGTGTTGAACTTGCAACACCAGTATCTCATATCTGGTATTTTAAAGGAATCCCTTCAAGAATGGGATTAATCCTTGATATATCACCAAGAATACTTGAAAAAGTATTATATTTTGCTTCATATATCGTACTTGACCCAATGGATACAACATTGGAATACAAGCAGGTATTATCAGAAAAAGAATATAGAGAAGCTTATGAAGAGTTTGGCGGAAAATTCAGAGTTGGTATGGGTGCTGAAGCGGTTAAAGAATTACTTCAGGCAATTGATCTTGACAAAGAAGCAGAAGAATTAAAAGCTGAATTATTTGAAGCAACAGGTCAGAAGAAGGCAAAAATTGTTAAGAGACTTGAAGTGTTTGAAGCATTCAGAAGCTCAGGCAATAAGCCAGAATGGATGATTATGGATGTTATTCCTGTAATCCCTCCTGATATCAGACCTATGGTTCAGTTGGAAGGTGGAAGATTTGCCACATCTGACTTGAACGATTTGTACAGAAGAATTATTAACAGAAACAATCGTCTTAAGAGACTTCTTGAATTAGGCGCTCCTGAAATTATCGTAAGAAATGAAAAGAGAATGCTTCAGGAAGCAGTAGACGCATTGATTGATAACGGAAGACGTGGAAGAGCCGTAACAGGACCTGGAAACAGAGCTCTTAAGTCTCTTTCAGATATGCTTAAAGGTAAACAGGGACGTTTCCGTCAGAACTTACTTGGTAAGCGTGTTGACTACTCAGGACGTTCAGTTATCGTAGTAGGACCGGAACTTAAGATTTACCAGTGTGGTCTTCCAAAAGAAATGGCTATTGAATTATTTAAGCCATTCGTAATGAAGGAATTAGTAGAACAGGGTACAGCACACAACATTAAGAGTGCTAAAAAGATGGTAGAAAGACTTCAGACAGAAGTTTGGGATGTACTCGAAGAAGTAATTAAGGAACATCCGGTGATGCTTAACCGTGCCCCTACTCTCCATAGATTAGGTATTCAGGCATTTGAACCAGTATTAGTTGAAGGTAGAGCTATTAAGCTTCATCCATTGGTATGTACAGCATTCAACGCCGACTTCGACGGTGACCAGATGGCTGTCCATCTTCCACTTTCTGTTGAAGCACAGGCAGAATGTAGATTTTTATTACTTTCTCCGAATAACCTGCTTAAACCATCAGATGGTGCACCGGTTGCAGTTCCTTCACAGGATATGGTGCTTGGTATCTATTACCTTACAATGGAAAGACATGTAGATCATTCAGATGATGAAGAAATAGTTGCGAAAGCAGGCAGAAAGATTTATAAGTCGGAAGATGAAATAAAGAAAGCCTTAGACGAAGGCAAGATTGGTGTTCACGATATTATTAAATATCAGACAGATGACAGAGTTGTTATATGTGAGCCGTTGGATGAACTTGGACATTATTTCAGTAGTGTAAATCAGGCGATTTTAGCTTACGAGAATGGTGATATTTCTCTTCATCAGAAGATTCTTGTAAGAAGAAAAGTATTTAATTCTAAGGGAGAAGAAGTTGTAGGTACAATTCCAACAACATTAGGACGTTGTCTCTTTAATGAAATTCTTCCACAGGATTTAGGATTTGTTAAGAGAGAAACTGATGAAGATTATCTTAAGTTTGAGGTTGATTTCCACGTTGGAAAGAAGGGCTTAAAGCAGATACTTGAAAAGGTAATTAATAATCATGGTGCAACAAAGACTGCAGAAGTTCTTGATAATATTAAGGCTATGGGGTACAAGTATTCTACAAGAGCAGCAATGACAGTTTCAATTTCAGATATGACAGTACCTGAAGCTAAGAAACAGATTCTTGCAGATGCTGAAAATACAGTTGATAAGATTACTAAACATTTCCGTAGAGGTTTCTTAACAGAAGAGGAAAGATATAAAGAAGTAATTGAAACATGGCAGGCAGCCGATGACCAGATTACAAGCGCACTTCTTGGAGGACTTGATAAGTACAATAACATCTTTATGATGGCTGACTCAGGTGCCCGTGGTTCTGACAAGCAGATTAAGCAGCTTGCCGGTATGCGTGGTTTGATGGCTGATACAACAGGTAAGACAATCGAACTTCCTATTAAGTCAAACTTCCGTGAAGGTCTTGACGTTTTGGAATACTTCATTTCAGCTCATGGTGCCCGTAAGGGACTTTCTGATACAGCACTTCGTACAGCCGATTCAGGATACCTTACAAGAAGACTTGTAGACGTATCACAGGATTTGATTATACGTGATGTTGACTGTCAGGAAGGTAAAGCTATTCCTTACATGGAAATTGAAGCTTTAGTTGACGGAAATGAAGTTATTGAAAGCCTTGAAGAAAGAATTACAGGTAGAACAGCTGCTGAGTCAATGTATGATGCAGACGGAAACCTTATTGTTAAGGCAAATCATATGATTACACCTAAGAGAGCAGCAGCTATTGTTGCAACAGGTGTAGAAAAAGTTAAAATCAGAACAATTCTTACATGTAAGTCACAGGTTGGTGTTTGTGCTAAATGTTACGGTGCAAACATGGCTACAGGTCAGAGAGTTCAGGTTGGTGAAGCAGTTGGTATTATTGCGGCTCAGTCAATCGGTGAACCTGGTACACAGCTTACTATGAGAACATTCCATACAGGTGGTGTTGCCGGTGACGATATCACTCAGGGTCTTCCTAGAGTAGAAGAATTGTTTGAAGCAAGAAAACCAAAGGGACTTGCCATTATTGCTGAGTTTGGCGGAAGAGCTGAAATTAAAGAAACTAAGAAGAAACGTGAAATTATCGTTACAAATGATGAAACAGGTGAATCAAAGGCATATTTAATTCCTTATGGTTCAAGAATTAAGATTCTTGATGGAACGATTCTTGAAGCCGGTGATGAACTTACAGAAGGTAGCATTAATCCACATGATCTCTTAAAGATTAAGGGGCTTCGTGCAGTACAGGATTACATGATCCGTGAAGTACAGAGAGTTTACCGCCTTCAGGGTGTTGAAATCAATGATAAGCACGTAGAAGTTATTGTACGTCAGATGCTTAAGAAGATTAAGGTAGATACAGCAGGCGATTCAGAATTCTTACCTGGAACAACTGTTGAAGTTCTTAAGTTCAATGAAGTAAATGAACAGTTAGAGGAAGAAGGCAAGGAACCTGCAACAGGCACACAGATTATGCTTGGTATTACAAAGGCATCACTTGCTACAAATTCATTCCTTTCAGCTGCTTCATTCCAGGAAACAACAAGAGTTCTTACTGAAGCTGCTATTAGTGGTAAGGTTGATCCGCTTGTTGGTCTTAAGGAAAACGTACTTATTGGTAAATTAATTCCGGCAGGTACAGGACTTGAGAGATACAGAAATGTAAAATTAAGCACAGACAAAGAACTTGAAGCTCCTGCAGAGGAAATTCTTTCAATATCAGAGGATGAAAATGTAGAAGGTACAGAGGTTCTTGAAGTTTCAGAAGAAACAATAGATGTAACTGAAGAATAATTTATACAGATTGGGAATATAAAATGTTCTCAATCTGATAAAAGAAAATAACGGACAGTTCGTAACCATCCTGTCTATAAACAAAACTAAGGGATTAATGATACTTTATTTGTAGTTGCAAAACTACGGGTATCTAAAAAAGAGTGCCTTAGTGCACTCTTTTTTCATGTTAAGAAAAACAGTAATTTATTTAGAAAAGAGGCTGAAATGGTAGAAGGATTTAATCCGGTAAGATATTCAAAAATAACAGAAAAAAATCCACGTGAGATAGTTATGCTTGTGGGAAATGGATGTAAATGGAGAAAATGCAGATTTTGTAATTATCATTTAGATTCAAGTCCTGATGAAAAAATGAATTTTCTAATTAATAAAGAAGCGCTGCTTCAGGTTACCGGGTTATATCATGAACTTGAAGTGATTAATTCCGGAAGTTTTGTTGATTTAGATAATAATACAATAGAACTCATTAAGGATATCTGCAAAGAAAAGAAAATTGACATAATCCATTTTGAGTGTCATTGGATGCACAAAGATGTGGTAAAGGATTTTAAAAAAATGTTTGAGAAAATTGGAGTTAAAACAATAATAAAACTTGGACTTGAAACCTTTGATTATGACTTTAGGGAAAGTGTTCTTGTTAAAGGAATTGATGAGAAAGAACCTGAGAAAATTGCGAAATATTTTGATGAGATAAATCTGCTTCAGGGTATTAAAGGTCAGACAAAAGTGTCTATGATAAATGACATAGACATAGGACTTGAATATTTTAGCAGAGTATGTGTTAACATTATGGTTGAAAACGGAATGCCGGTTAAGCCTGATCGGAATGTTATAGAAGAATTTATGAAGGATGTTTATCCTAAATATAAGGATAATGAAAGAGTAGACATACTTATAGAAAACACGGATTTTGGTGTTGGAAAAAACATGGATTAGGTAAATATATAAAAAACTATAAATAAGGAGAAAACAATGAATGAATTATTGCTGATAGGATCGATTTTGGTAATTTATGGAAGCCTGTTAATTATGTTTAGAATATTTGGAAAGCAGGGGCTTTACTGTTTTACGGTATTGGCAACAATAGCGGCAAATATAGAGGTGTTGATTGTTGTAAGGGCTTTTGGAATGACTATGACATTGGGAAATGTGCTGTTTGCATCAACATTTCTTGTAACGGATATTTTAAGTGAAATATATGGGAAAAAAGATTCAAGAAAAGCTGTTCACATAGGCATTGCCACATCGCTGGTTTTTATAGTATTGTCACAGTGGTGGTTGCTTTATACACCGGACAAAACGGATTTCGCAATGGGGGCAATGAAAACAATATTTTCCAATACTCCAAGACTGATGCTGACGAGTATAATTGTATATGGAATAGTTCAGGAATTTGATGTATGGGCATATCATCAGTGGTGGAAATTAACTGAAAAGTTATGTGGAGATAAAAAGAAATTCCTGTGGGTAAGAAATAACGGTTCAACATTAATATCACAATTCTTAAATGATGCATTATTTACAATCGGGGCTTTCTGGGGAATACATGATGCAAAAACTATTATGAGTATAATAATTTCCAGTTATGTTATATTTGTTGTAACAAGCCTTGCTGATACACCTTTTGTATATTGGGCAAGAAAAATAGCTGATAAGCATTTCTTATAATGTATTATAATAAATGAATAAATGATAACTATAACCTATTGACAAGCAATGTCTCTAGGTTATAATTATTTTATAGTATATTTTAGAGGTGAATTATATGGATTACAAAGCAGAGATAGAAGATTTGGAAATACAGATATCAATGTTGCCGGTAGGTTATATTTCTAAGAAAAATATTAACGGAAATCTTTACCATTACCGTCAATGGACCGAAAATGGAAAGGTTAAAAGTAAGTTCATAAAAAAGGACGAATTGGAAACAGTTGTTTCACAAATAGCAAGAAGAAAAGAACTGGAAAAGAAATTAAAGGACTTAAAGTCTAAAGTCAAGAAGCAGATTGCCGGAAGCTATATCCAACCGATGGAAAGCTTTAAGATGAGTATTGTAACCGGTGGGGCATTACAGGTAATGACAGAACCTGTAAGAGATTTGCCAAGAAGAGATTCATATAAGACTATTTATGAATATCTTGAAAGTGAAGAAAATGATAAGGTATGTATCATTTATGGCTTAAGAAGAACAGGAAAGACTACATTGATCAGACAGGCAATTCAGGATATGCCCGGATTTAAGGTTGATAAGTGTGCGTATATTAAAGCAACAGAAATGGACACTATGTCTGATTTGCGAAATGATTTTAATCTTCTTGAAAAGAAGCGTTTCAAATATGTTTTTATTGAAGAGATAACAGCTATAAGTGATTTCGCAAAGAATGCCTCGGTGCTGTCAGATATATTTGCGGCTAAAGGGATGAAGATTGTTCTGACAGGAAACGAGCCTCTTACGTTTTGGGAGGCTGTTAATGAAGAATTGTACTGCAGGGCAATTATGGTTCATACGACATTTGTTCCGTACAGAGAATATAGCAGACTGTTAGGCGATGGCAGCCTGGAGCACTATATTGAATTTGGCGGAACTTTAGATGAAGAAAAAGCAGGTTCTAATTTAGAATATATTGGTAGAAGTGGAGGTTTGGCTGAGCAGTTAAATAATGAGTTAGATAAGATAGCTTATGGTTGTCTGACGGAATTTTTGACAAGGGATTTTATAAATGAGGAACTTAATATTGTTGTAAAAAAATCACGTTGGGAAAAAAAACGTGAAAAACAGCAACATACCATAAAGACATTGCCAAGCTTAGATCATAAGAATATAAAAATATTAGAGGAACTGGATGTTATTGAAGAGTGTCCTTTGGAGTACATTAATTGTGATAAAGAGAAAGCAGATAAATATCTGTTTTTCCAGCCGGGAAAGAAGTTTTACTTTATAAAAGAAAACATTAAAAAGGTTCTTAATGACATAAATGTTGATGATTTAAATGAAAAAGATAAGTTAACTATTGTAGAGAAAACATTACAGATAACCAAAGAAAATATCTTTAAGGATATTGTTCTTCTTGAAACAAAGAAAACAATAACTGACAGATACAGGGCATTCAGGGTTTACTGTATGGAAGAACAGGTTGATATGGTTGTTTATGATACAAAGGAAAACACCTGCACAATTTTCGAAATAACAAATGCTAAAGAAATTGCACCGGAACAGTATAGAAAATTGACTGACGAGGTAATTGCAGAAAAAATTGAAGAACATTTTGGAAAAATAACATCCCGCTATATTTTATACTGTGGAGAAGATTATTTTAATGACGACAGGGTTATGTATCTAAATGCAAAGGACTATTTAAGAAGCCTGTAAAAACTTGAAAATTAATGAACCGGAGTTAATAAATATGCATGGTTGAAAATAATTATGCTTTTTATTATAATAAAACTTGTTGTGTCGATTTTTGCACAACAATGTAAAATAAAGTTTAAAGAAGGAAAAATAAATGAAAAATACTCTTGAAATCAGATGGCATGGCCGAGGAGGTCAGGGTGCTAAAACCGCAGCACTTCTTTTAGCAGAAGTTGCTTTTAAGACAGGAAAGAATGCTCAGGGATTTCCGGAATATGGTCCGGAGAGAATGGGAGCTCCAATAACTGCATATGACAGAATTAGTGATAAGCCTATAAGAGTTCACTCTAACATATATGATCCTCAGTTTGTAGTTGTAGTAGATGAAACATTACTTGAAATAGTAGATGTAACTAACGGGCTACGTGAAGATGGAGCTATTCTTATTAATACTGAAAGAAGCAAAGAGGAGTTGTTACCTCATTTAAACGGTTATAAGGGAAAAGTTTACACAGTTGATGCAAAGAAAATTGCAATGGAAACATTAGGAAAGAATTTTCCTAACACGCCTATGCTTGCAGCAATCGTTAAGGTGACAGGAGTTATAGATGATGAAACATTCCTAAATGAGATGGAAGGTTCATTTAAGCATAAGTTTGCAAAGAAACCTGAGGTGATAAAAGGAAATATGGATGCACTGAGAATAGCATTAAAGGAGGTAAAATAATGGCAAAGTCAGATATTACAAAATTAGGACAGGACGTGGCTTGGCAGGATGTTACCCGTGGTAATACTATTGTTGGTTGCGGAACTACAAAAGAATTTATTACAGGAGACTGGACAAGTGTTGCCCCTGTAATTGATGAAGAAAAATGTAAACAGTGTCTCTTATGCGTTCCGGTTTGCCCGGACAGTTGTATTCCGGTAAAGGATTACAAGAGACAGGCTATAGATTATGATCATTGTAAGGGATGCGGGATTTGTATAAAGGCATGCCCGTTTAATGCAATTAAGATGGAGGTGAAATAGTTATGTCAAAGAAAGTATTTTTGTCAGGAAATGAAGCGGTAGCAACTGCATTAAGACAAATTAATCCGGACGTTTTCCCGGCATTTCCTATTACACCATCAACAGAAATTCCACAGTATTTTTCTAATTATGTTTCAAACGGTTTAGTTGATACGGAATTTATTACAGTAGAATCTGAACACAGTTCAATGAGTGCGGCAATGGGAGCCTCAGCAGCAGGTGCCAGAGCCCTTACAGCCACATCATCAGCGGGACTTGCTTTTATGTGGGAAGTTTTAGGAGTCGCAGCATCAAGCAGACTTCCGGTAGGTCTGGCAGCAGTTTGTAGAGCTCTTACCGGACCTCTTAACATTAACTGTGATCATTCAGATACAATGGGAGCAAGAGATTCAGGTTGGATTCAGCTGTATGCTGAAGACAATCAGGAAGCATATGACAATATGGTAATGGCATTTAATATTGCAGAAAATCCTGATGTTATGTTGCCGATTATGATTTGTCAGGACGGATTTATTACAAGTCATGCCGTTATGAATATGGAATTATTAGACGATATGACAGTAAAGGAATTTGTTGGAGAGAGAGAACCGGTTGATTACCTTTTAAATCCTGATGAAAAATTTGCCGTAGGTCCATATGCAGTTTCAGATTACTATATGGAATCAAGAAAAGCCCAGGCACATGCAATGGAAAATGCAAAGCAGGTTATTTTAGATGTTGCAAAGGACTTTGAAAAAATTTCAGGTCGTAAATATGGTCTGATTGAAGAATATAAAATGGACGATGCTGAATATGCAATGGTTATCATTGGTTCAGCAGCAGGAACAGCTAAGGAAGCTATTGATCAGATGAGAGAGAATGGAGAAAAGGTAGGACTTGTTAAGATAAGATCCTTCAGACCTTTCCCGGCTGAACAGATTGGAGCAGCTCTTAAAAAATGTAAGGCAGTTGCAGTTATGGACAGATGTGAATCCTTCTCAACACAGGGAGGCCCTGTAGGTGCTGAAACTATGCAGGCAATGTATACTAACGGATGTACAGCTAAAGCTATCAATATTATGTACGGCATTGGTGGAAGAGATGTTACAGTAGACGATATGAAGGGTGTTTACAAGACACTTATGGAAATTGCAGAAACAGGAATAACAGGCCCAACTTACAGATATATGGGACTTAGAGATAAGGAGGCAAAATAAATGGGTTACAATTTTAAAGAGATAATGAACAAACCGGAACGTTTTGCCCCGGGTCATAGAATGTGCGCAGGTTGTGGAGCTACAATTTGTGCAAGAAATGTTCTTCGTGGACTTCACGAAGGAGACAAGGCAGTTATTGGATGTGCAACAGGATGTCTTAATGTATCATCATTCCAGTATCCTTATGTTGCATGGGAGGACAGCTACATTCACAGTGCTTTTGAAAATACAAGTTCAACAATGAGTGGTGTTGAAGGTGCTTATAAGGCAATGAAGAGAAAAGGCAAATTAAATGATGATTTCAAGTTTATTTGTTTTGGTGGTGACGGTGGAACTTATGATATAGGTATTCAGTCATTGTCAGGAGCAATGGAACGTGGAACTAATTATACATATGTATGTTATGACAATGGAGCATATATGAATACAGGTACACAGCGTTCATCGGCTACACCTATGTATGCTGATACTACTACAACACCTGTAGGAACACAGTGTAATGGTAAGGAGCAGTACAGAAAGGATCTTGCAGCAATAATTGCAGCCCATGATGTGCCTTACGCAGCTCAGACTACTTATTTTAATGGTTTTAAGGATTTGCATACTAAAGCAGAACGTGCAATTTATACGGATGGTCCTGCATTTCTTAATGTGTGTGCACCTTGTCCGACAGGATGGAAATATCAGAAAGATGACATTATGGAAATCTGCAGATTAGCAGTAGAAACTAATTATTGGCCACTGTATGAAGTGGTTGAAGGAAAGTGGATTCTTAATTATGAACCAAAGAAGAGACTTCCGATTGAAGATTTCTTAAGACCACAGGGAAGATTTAAACATCTTTTCAAACCTGAAAATGAACATTTACTTGAAAAGTATCAGAAGGAAGTTGATAGAAGATGGGAAGATCTTCTGTTTAAATGCAGCCGTTAGTTAGGAGTGTCTATGAAGTTTGAATATAACAGAGACAGGAAAACTTTATTGAATGTAATAGACTCTAAAGCCGAGAAGAAAAACATAAGAGTTGATGCAGAAAAAAACAAAATCAAAGTTTCCCTTGAACCGGGAAAGTTTGATGAGGCGGCAGAGTCCATACCTGTTACGTTCAAAGGAAAATTAGCCGATACGGAGAATGGATGTTGTTTAGAAGGAAAGTTCACATTTGGATTTTATCTTTACACAATGGTAATTGTAGCGGCAATACTTATTGTTGCAAGATTTGCATGGTCGGCTTACAAAATGCAGACCGGAAATATCGTGCTTTGTGCAATCGCAGCAGTGCTGCTAATTGTTGTTTTGGCGGTAGTTGTGGCAAAGGCTAATAAACCAAAGGAAATAATAACGAAGTTTCTTAATGATTTAAATATTAAATGAGGCGGTACAGATAGCCTTATTGTCCGTAGTATTTATTGATATAAAAAGACTGACAATTTTTATAGTACCAATGCAATTCACAGAGAATTCCTGATGAATTCTCTGCTCAGTGCATTTTAAAAATTGATTTGGAAATCAATTTTTAACTATAAAATCGTCGGTCTTTTTATATATAAATACTCCGGACAATTTCGAGCTACCTGTACCTCTTCATTTAATGTTGTAATCGTTAAAAGGAATGATAGTATTTTATTTCTGTAATATATGTTATATTATTGATTAGATTCATTAATTATAGAAATAGTCACATATGGAAGAATAAAATATATTTATTAGAGTAATAGAAAGATATGATTATTTTTAAAATCGCACTAGGTATAAAAAGGGTGTGGTTTATTATTATTTAGTAATTAAATGAATAATTTGTGTTGTTTATATAATGAAAAGAAATTTTATGAGAGTGAAAGTATGAGAGGATATAATATAATAGTAGTGTATAATGAAAATGCAGATGAAATATTGATGTGCAAAAGAAAAAAAGAGCCATATAAGGGACTGGCGAATTTTGTGGGTGGAAAAATAGAAAAAAACGAAAACGGACTTGATGCTGCATATAGGGAACTTGAAGAAGAAACGACCATAACAAAAGATGATATTATACTTTTTCATATGATGGATTTTACATATTATCTTGAAAACTGTTACCTTGAAGTTTATGTTGGAAAGCTAAATAAAATAATAGATGTTAAGGGCACGGAAAACGAATTGTTTTGGTCTACATTAGATAATAATTTTTTTGATGAAACAAAATATGCGGGAGAGGGAAATGTTGGACATATTGTTCGACATATTCAAATGCGTAAAGATGAACTGCTGAAATAATATAGTGGTGAATTTCAGATGTTTTATAATTTTATGGGTGAAAAACTTGACATATATGGAAATGTTTTTTATTATTTTACTATACCAAAGGCGGTAGTTGATGAAACTACTGCTTTTTTTTATTTTCTGAAATTATTATTAACCGCAAATAATAAAATATTAAAAAAGGGAGAAAAGGTAAATGAATTTTGCAGAGATTATTTCTAAAATTGATGATTTTGTATGGGGCCCGGTGATGTTGGTGCTTCTTGTAGGAACAGGCATTTTTCTGACGGTAAGACTTAAGTTTCGCCCGTGGAGGAATCTTGGTTATGCACTAAAAAGCACATTAAGTAAGGAGGCAAGAACTACAAAAAGAGGAACAGGGGATGTGTCTCCGTTCTCGGCACTTACCACAGCTTTGGCGGCAACAATTGGTACCGGAAATATTGTTGGTGTTGCAACAGCAATGGTTGCGGGAGGTCCAGGAGCGTTAGTATGGATGTGGATATCCGCATGCTTTGGATTGACTTCCAAATTTAGCGAATGTATGCTTGCCATCAAATACCGTGAAGTAAATCAGAAGGGTGAAATGTCAGGCGGTCCGATGTACACAATGAAAAAAGGATTTAAGCATAAAAAACTGGGAGCAGTTATTGGTATGTTATTTGCAGTTTTTGCCGTTATTGCATCCTTTGGTATTGGAAATATGACTCAGGCAAATTCAATTGCGGAATCATTACATGACACTTTTAATTTTAATACGACAATAGTGGGAGTTATTCTTACAATCTTGTCTCTTGTAATTATTGTAGGAGGCATTAAATCAATATCAAAAGTATCTTCGGTAGTTGTTCCTTTTATGGCTATATTTTATGTGGTTGCAGGTCTGATTGTAATTATTATGAATATTCAAAATCTGCCTGCAGGAATTGCAATGATATTTAAAATGGCATTTAGTTTTGAGGCTGTCGGTGGCGGACTTTGCGGTGCAATTACTGCGGCTATGATGAATGCTATGAGATATGGTGTTGCAAGAGGTGTATTTTCCAATGAAGCCGGCATGGGTTCAGCAGCAATAACCGCTGCAGCAGCCACAACAGATGACCCGGTTCGTCAGGGATACATCAACATGACAGGAACGTTTTGGGATACAATTGTAGTATGCACGATTACAGGACTTTGCATTGCATCTTCAGGTGTGCTGGGAATGACTCAACCCGGCGCAGTAGGAACCTATAAAGGCAATGAGAATTCAATAATAGTTGAAGCAAAAGATAGTGATGGCAATTCTGAAAATGCTGAGTATACATATAAATTACAGGGAAGTAATCTTAAACTTACATATGTAGATTCGAAAAAAGAAACTCAAAGTGTTGACTTGATTTATAAGGACAAAAATAAAACTCCTGACAGTATAGAAGGAAAATGGAATGATGCATCAGGTGATGAGTATGTATTTGAGAATGGAAGTTATAAGCACAATATGGTAGTGAAAGGTGCAGCCTTAACCATTGCAGCTTTCCAGTCAGCCCTTGGCAAAGTAGGTGGTTGGCTTGTTACAATAGGAATAGCGTTATTTGCATTTTCAACGATTTTGGGCTGGGAGTACCACGGTGAAAAAGCCTTCGAGTACATATTTAACACTCACAAATATAATATGGTGTACAGAATAATTTTCTCCCTTGTAGTATTTGTAGGCGCAACTACAGCTTTAGATGTTGTATGGAATTTCTCGGATATTGCAAATGCCCTTATGGCAATTCCAAACTTAATTTGTCTGCTGGCAATGAGTGGAGTAGTTGCTAAGGAAGTGGAGCGCTTCCAAAAAACAATAGAGAAGGAAAAAAAGGAAAAATAATGTTGCTTTTCAATACTGAAAAATGGTCGTGGGTGGAAGGAAAGCAACAAGGAAGCAGGAAAATGGCAATCTGTGTGGTATTCCCGTTACAAAAATGATACAATAATGATACAAAATTAAAGACAGATTGTCGGAATAATAAAACCGGCAATCTGTTGAACTTTATAAGGAAAATAACTTTGCAATGAAAAATTATAACGAAGAGGATTTTGTATGATTAGAATATTAGTAGCAGAAGATGATGAAATAATTCTTAATTTGATAAAAATAAATTTAAAGAAGGTAGGCTATAGTGTAAGCACTGCCGGCGATGGAGTTGAGGCATCTAAACTGATGGATGAAGAGCAGTTTGATTTGTGTCTGTTTGACATTATGCTTCCGAAAATTGATGGATATGAATTGCTTGAATATGCAAAGAGCATGGAGTATCCTGTTATTTTTATTACGGCAATGGGAACAACGGATAATAAGGTTCGTGGGCTTAAGGCAGGAGCAGATGATTACATAACAAAGCCATTTGAAATAGTGGAAATGCTGGCAAGGGTGGAGAGTGTTCTTAGAAGATATAAAAAGACAAACGACATAATAAATGAAGAGGATGTTACAATTAATCTTGCATCAATGCAGGTTACAAAGGCAGGAGAAAATATTGAACTTACCCTAAAGGAATTTAATCTGCTTGTTCTTCTTTTGAGAAACAGGAATGTGGCTCTGTACAGAGATGTAATTTATGAAAACGTGTGGGGTGGCGATTACATGGGAAATAGTAGAACCGTAGACCTTCACATACAGCGTTTGAGAAGAAAACTACATTGGGAAGAAAAAATAGAATCTGTATATAAAGTAGGATACAGATTAAAAGGATAAATAATTTATGAAGATATTTTGGAAAATCTTTTTATCAATACTTAGCATAGTGATAATTATGTATATGACTCTGGGTGGAGCTTTGCTCTATGTTTCCTTTAACAGATATTTAAATAGTGAAGTGGACAAGGCTACTAATGAAAATAAAATGTTTATGTTGACTCTCAAAACTTCAATAGAAGCCAATATGATAAATAGTGAAGACTTAGGAATGTACATGGAAAGCAGCGTTGTGGCAATAAAGAAAAATATGGGAAATGCCAAGACGCAAATAAGAGTTTTTGACAACAAATGGAATAAAATTTATGCTGATAAAGGTGTTGAAAATTTAGTTAAAAAACAGGATATAAAGAAACAGAAAAATTTATATGTAATTAATAAAACCGAGGGAAAACATTACCTTGAAACAATGTCAGTGCTGAAAGTAAATGATAAAAAATATTACATAAGCATAATGAGGGATATTGAGCAAATTTATAATTGGCGGGACCAGATGACGTTTCAATACATGGCAATTCTTGCTGTAGCACTTGTAGTTTCAGGTACACTTTCATATTTAACAGCGAAGAAAATTGCAAAGCCTATTGTTAAGCTTACAAGAACTACTAAAAATATGGCAATTGGAAATTACAGCGTTAGGGCTGATATAAAAAACGGTGGTGAAATCGGTGTACTTACAAAGAACTTTAATACTATGGCGGATGCCATGGAAAAAAATATAAGACAGCTTGAAGATGCGGCCAGAGCGAAAGAAGATTTTACTGCAAGTTTTGCTCACGAACTGAAAACCCCACTTACTGCAATTGTCGGATACTCGGATATGCTTCGTTCGATGGAATTGGACAAAAAAGATATTATTGAATTTTCCAATTACATTTTTACCCAGGGAAAAAGACTAGAAAAACTGTCATACACTATGATGGATTTGATTTCAATTGATAAGAAAAATATTGAGTTTAACAGTCTGAGTATGAAACGGTTAATGCAAAAAGTAAGTGAAACAGTGAGACCATTATTAAAGCAAAAGAAAATTCATTACAAGGCCGCTGTTGAAGAGGCGAAAATACAGGGAAATTCTGAATTGCTGATTTCATTATTTACAAATATAATTGATAATAGCAGAAAAGCTGTGGAAGAGAATGGAAATATTTTGGTAAATGGAAAAAGAAATGGAGACACTTACAGCCTGTCAATTGCGGATGACGGATGTGGAATGGAGGAGTCGGAAATAAAGAAAATTACCGAGGCTTTTTATATGATAGATAAGTCCCGTGCAAGAAAAGAAGGTGGAGCGGGAATTGGAATGGCTCTCTGCGAAAAAATCGTGAACGTTCATAAGGCACAGTGGAATATAAGCAGTGAACTTGGAAAAGGAACTGAGGTTACCATTACATTTACAAAAGTAGAAGGAAAATAATATGAAACCTGAAATGAAAAATATATTGGCCATAATGGGAATTATTTTGCTGATTGCCGGAGCCGTCACCATGCCTTTTGCGTTTAACAAAATAGTTGATGGGCATACTAATAGCAAAATCCATTATTTTGATGAAGAGGTATACAAAATAAATACTGCATCTAAGACAACGGTTGATACGAAAATAAAGACTCTTGGAAAGCGTTATACAAAAAATGCAGAGAGTGAAACTGTTATTGAAGTACCGTTGTATATGAATGATACTGCCGAAAATATTGTTCATAAAAATATTTTGGCAGAGTTTAAAAAGTGGAGAGCAATGATTAATGATACAGGTCTTATAATTTTAGATCAAAACATAAATGTCTGGGGAGAAAATATAAAATTTAACCTTGGAGAAAAATTGAAAATAAATGATGTAAGGTTGTACATGATTTATAATACTGATGTGTCTTTTTATGTTTGTGACGGTGTAGCAAAAGGGGGCAATATGGATTACAATGTAAAAATATATATGGATAGGGATACTAACAAAATATATTTAATTCGCATTGGAAATGATATTATAAATAAAATGGCATCTGCCTTCGCTGAAACTGTAGATTATAAATGGCAGGTGATGAAGAATAATAACGCTGAGCAGAATATTACAGATTTTTTGAAAAACTATTACGGCTTTTTAAATAGTGCAGTGAAAAATAATAAAAGGTATGAAGGAAAATATTTTTCACAAATATATGAATTGAGCTGGCAGATTGATTTAGTTGAACATATGATTAGCGTTGGATTTGATGATTTCTATTATTGGGCAGAAAATTATGTAAGAGATAGCACGATAATAAGCAATGAATAAATAAAAATTTTTATAAAAGAATTTGAGAGGAAAGAAAAAGTGATTGAGATAAGAGATTTATTTGAGAATACAGAAAAATATTTGGACAATGAGGTTATTGTAGGTGGCTGGGTCAGAAGTATAAGGGACTCTAAAACTTTTGGATTTGTTGTACTAAATGACGGAACTGATTTCAGACCGGTTCAGGTGGTGTATAGCGACATCCTTGATAATTTCTCTGAAATATCGTCAACGAATATCGGGGCAGCTTTAATTGTGGAAGGAACTTTAGTGGCAACACCTAAGGCAAAACAGCCTTTTGAAATTCAGGCTACAAAAATACACATAGAAGGTGAAAGCACTCCGGATTATCCGCTGCAGAAAAAGCGACACAGTTTTGAATATTTAAGAACTATTTCTCATTTAAGACCTAGAACCAATACATTTCAGGCAGTTTTCAGGGTGCGTTCCCTGTGTGCCTATGCAATTCACAAATTCTTTCAGGAAAGAGGATTTGTTTACGTTCATACGCCTTTAATTACAGGAAGCGATTGTGAGGGTGCAGGTGAAATGTTTCAGGTTACTACTCTTGATTTGGAAAACATAGCAAAAAATCAGGACGGAAGTGTGGATTACAAAGAGGATTTCTTTGGAAAGCCTACAAACCTGACGGTTTCAGGACAGTTGAATGGTGAAACTTACGCTATGGCGTTCAAAAAAATATATACTTTTGGACCGACATTTAGGGCGGAAAATTCTAATACAACAAGACATGCAGCAGAGTTTTGGATGATAGAACCTGAAATTGCTTTTGCAGATTTAAATGATGACATGGAACTGGCAGAAGCAATGATTAAATATATCATTAAATATGTTCTTGAAAATGCACCGGAGGAAATGAATTTCTTCAACTCTTTCGTAGATAAAGGACTATTGGACAGATTAAACCATGTGTTAAATTCAGATTTTGGCAGAGTGACATACACAGAAGCAGTAAAACTTCTTGAAGAACATAATGATAAATTTGAATATAAAGTCAGCTGGGGTGTGGATTTACAGACGGAACATGAACGTTATCTTACGGAAAAGATTTTTAAACGTCCTGTTTTTGTAACGGATTATCCAAAGGAAATTAAAGCATTTTATATGAAACTGAATGAAGATAAAAAAACAGTGGCGGCAATGGACTGCCTTGTACCGGGCATCGGTGAAATAATCGGTGGAAGCCAGAGAGAAGAAAATTATGAACTTCTTAAAACAAGAATGAAGGAATTAGGTCTTGATGAAAGCAGTTACGATTTTTATCTTGACCTTAGAAAATATGGAACTGCAAGACATGCAGGCTTTGGTCTTGGCTTTGAACGCATGATTATGTATCTTACGGGAATGGCCAATATCCGTGATGTGATTCCATTCCCAAGAACCGTTAATAATTGTGATTTGTAGGACCTTAATAAAATCTTAAGATTTGCCTTTCGTTTATATTAATATTTGAATTGTATCCTATATGTAAGCAATGAGAAATTGCAAAAAAGTGGAGGATGATATGTATAATATACTTGTATGTGATGATGACAGAGAAATAGTGGAGGCTATTGATATTTATCTTTCAAAGGAAGGATATAATGTTATTAAGGCTTATGATGGAGTTGAAGCCATAGAAAAATTGGAGAAAGAGGAGATACATCTTTTACTTATTGATATTATGATGCCAAAACTTGACGGAATAAGAGCCACACTAAAAATAAGACAGAACAGCAGTATACCAATTATTATATTGTCAGCAAAATCGGAAGACGCAGATAAGGTCATTGGTCTGGATGTTGGAGCAGACGATTACATTACAAAACCATTTAATCCTTTGGAACTGATAGCCAGAGTAAAATCCCAGATTAGAAGATACACAAAATTGGGAACAATGGTTGAGAATAAGAGTGATGTTTACAGGGTCGGAGAACTTGAAATCAACGACGCCTGTAAAGAGGTTACGGTGGATGGAGAGTTGGTGAAACTTACTCCTTTTGAGTACAACATACTTTTGTTCCTCGTAAAAAATCCCGGAAGAGTATTTACAATTGATCAGATTTATGAGGCTGTGTGGAACGAGGAATCGGTAGCCGCAGACAATACGGTAGCAGTACATATCAGACATATCCGCGAAAAAATTGAGATTAATCCTAAAGAACCAAGATATTTGAAGGTTGTCTGGGGAGTAGGATACAAAATCGAGAAAATGTAAGAAGGGAAATGTTATGAAGAAAAAAAGAATATTGCTACATGTAATGATTTTAGTGTTGACGGTAGTTTGCTTTGGAACGGGAATGTATGGGGCAAAGCATTATTGGAGTGTACAGCCGAAGACTTATTATGCCCATCAGTTTCAGGAAAACTACAAAGTTATAATGAGGGAAGTTATAGCTTCTGCAGGAAAACAATATTTATACAGAAGAGATTTTGCAGATGATAATAAAATTCTGGTAAAAGGTGAAAAGGAAAACATTACGGCGAAGGACATTAAAGTAATTTATAGAGATGAAAACCGTAAAGAAACTTATTACAACAAAATTGAGAATTATAGTTGGAGTGATTATGATTCGCTAAGTAAAAAACAAAAAAGACGCTATGAGTATTGGGCAAAACTTGCAAAATATATGACGGAATATGGAATAGTATATGATGATTCAAGTGTCAAATCCATAATGGCAGGTAACGACGAAAAGTCCATAAAAGGAAAGTCACAGGGAAATACTCAATATTCTATTACATATAAAGTAGGTGGTACACAATATAGATATGTTTCTGACTTTGACTATGATAAGTCCGACAAACTCATAGATCAATGTATTTTAGAATATGGAGAGATAAAGGCATTAGACGACAAGGGAATAATGAAGAGCTTAAAAGTTAATTTAAGAGATTTTTCTTCGGATATGGAGGAACAGTATTCTACCGATTATGCAAGCGATTGGGATTCGGAATGGAGTGACTTTTCCCAGGATATTGAAGAAATTTTAAATAATATTGAGGTTTGCAATTTTGGAATAAGCAAAAACATGACTTATGACGACTACACTCACCAACTGATTGAAAAGTACAATGATGCACCGGAAAATTTGTTTGAAAATGAAAGATACAAATTAATGGTTATATGCATATGCATTGCAACGATTATTGCTGCATTGGCAATGTTTATAATATTAATGGCATGGGCAGGATACAGAAAAAAAAGTGGGTCGGCAGGGCTGCATAAAATTGATAAATTATGGATTGATTTGTGGCTGATACTCATTTTAGCAGCAGGTGCATACGGAATACCAAAAATGCTGGATATATTGGCGAGCTACTGGAACACCAGCAATCAGTTAGTAGTTAATATAGTTATGATTGCTCTTGGCATAATATTGGTTATACTGGTTGAAATGGTGGTTTTAATATGTGAGAGTTTTGTCAGAAG
>OBKI01000300.1_pt1 | contig 38364 bp, 32 predicted proteins | sample 1519731 | NCBI WGS metagenome assembly OBKI01 (sample SAMN00265070, study PRJEB22529) | human gut metagenome
AATTGTTTAAGGCAGAAATTTTTAAAACTTTGAGATTTCCAGAAGGGCTAAATAGTGAGGATTATTTTGTATTATTTAATGCTTATTTAAATACAGATGCGATGTTTTATAATAATAAATGTTTTTATAATTATAGAATAAGAGAGAATTCTATTTGCACTACACAATCAATTACGCCACATACATTTGACAAAATAAAAATAAGCGACAAAATAAGAGCAATAACAGATCAAAAAATGCCAGAGAGGGTTGAAGACGCAAAAGCGTTTCAAATGTTGTCAAGATTTTTTGTATATTCAGAAATTATTTATAGAAATAAAAATAATGAGAACAAGAAAAAATGGATAGCAGAACTTAAGCAATATAAGAAGAGTGTGTATAAAAACAAAAAAATAGATTTGAAGTTTAAAGTAAAATATTTTATTTTTATATATTTCACAGGAGCATTTGTTAAATATATGAACACATATAAATTCGGTCAATAAAAATATAATAGTGTGAGGAATATAAAATGGATGAAAAAGTAATGGCAGAATTAAGAAAAGTGGAGGTTGAAGTTTTAAAAGAAATACACAGAATATGTACTGAAAATGATCTAAAGTATTATTTGTGTGGAGGAACATTATTAGGTGCGGTAAGGCATAAGGGATTTATACCATGGGATGACGATATAGATATAGTAATGCCAAGATGTGATTATAATAAATTTATATTATTATGCATTAATGGAGAATTAAACGATAAATATCTATTGCAAAATACGGATACAGAACCACAATATCATCTACCATTTACAAAAATTAGAAAAAAAAATACACTGTTTGATGAGATTGGAGTGAAAAAGTTAAAAATCCATAAAGGCATTTTTGTCGATGTTTTTCCATTGGATTATAGCAAAAAAAATGCGGGATTTATCTTTAAGTTTAAAGACAAGATTATTAAAAATTTAATTCATGTAGTTTCTATGAGGCAATTAGGATCCAAAGCTGTATCTGGAATATGCAATGTACTTTATGTTATTACGAAACCATTGTCTGTACACAAAATAATAAAGATTAGCGATTTTGTGTCTTCTTGTAACAAAAGAGGAAAGTATTATGTAGATTATGCCAGTTACATAGAATGTTCAAGGGAGACGGCACCAGTAGATTATTATGGGGAACCTATATGGTTGGAATTTGAAGGAGAAAAATTTCCTGCACCGAAACAATATGATTTTATTCTTAGGAATTTATATGGCGATTATATGAAATTGCCACCGGAGGATGAACGTGAAAATCACAATGCAGCTACAGTTTTATTTCATATAGAAGAAGGAGAGAGTAATTGTGGATAATAAACAGGATTTAATTAGTATAATTATTCCAATGTATAATGCAAAAGATAGTATTAAGAGATGTGTGGAGAGTATACAAAATTCTACATATAAGAACATTGAAATAATTCTTGTAGATGATGGATCTACAGATGAAACAGTAGAAATTTGCACAAAAATGAAGAATATTGACAGTAGGATAAAGGTTATTACAAAGACAAACAGTGGTGCTGGTTTTAGTAGAGAATGTGGAGTTAGTGTTGCAAAAGGAAAGTATATCGGATTTGTTGATGCAGATGACTATATAGAAGATACTATGTATGAAAAATTATATAATCGCATTGTTAAGGAAAACTTAGATGTATGTTTTTGTGGAAATTATGAAGTATTTTCAGATGGGAGAAAAGTAAAAAATAATATTAGATTTCCATATGAAATTTATGATCAAGAAAATATTCAAAAGTATGTTATAAGAAATGCTGTGTGGTTTACATCAGAAAATAGTAACGAGAATCCAATGTTTTCGATATGGAGAGGGCTGTATGCGATAGAAATAATTAAGGAAAATAATATTCATTTTTTGGATGAGCGTGTTGTTGGTTCAGAAGATGGTATATTTAATTTTCAGGTTTTGTGCAATACGAAAAGATTGGGATTTATCAAAGAGTGTCTATATTATTATGGCATATATCAAAATTCCTTGACAAATGATTATTCACGATGGGACTCAAAACATGATTTAAGAAGTAATAACTGGTATAGTTATATAGAAAACTATGTGAAAAAAAAACATGTTGAAGACTATGTCATGCCATATTTAAATGCAGAGTACTTATGTAAGGTAAGAAGAAGTATTAATGCATTAATATATGAAAATAAGGATGATTTTAAAAAATTATATAGAAGAGAAAAAGAAAAATATGTTTTTCTAAAGAATATAAAAATATTAGGTACTAAAGGAAATGGAATTAAAAATAAGATTGATTTTATTTTATGTTTTTACTTTATAAGAATTTATCGTTACAAAAAGTTAAGAGGAAAATAGTAATGAAGAAAGTTGGAATAGTGACAATAACATGTGGAGCAAATTATGGGAATCGTTTACAAAATTATGCAATGCAGACAGCATTAGATAAATTAGGATATAGTCCATTTACAATTAGAAAAGCCGATGAGAAAAAAACATTGTTATCTAGGATGAAGAAATGCATAAAACATATTACAAGATATAAATATACTGCCTTGGATAAGAGAATGGAGCAATTTGAACAATTTAATAGTAATTATATTAAATTCAGTAACTCTTATATTCAATCAGATGATTATAGTAAAAAGATATGTGAAGAATTTGACGCGTTTATATGTGGCAGTGATCAAATTTGGAATCCTAAATATAAAATGAACACAGGAAGTCACTTTTTGTCGTTTGTAAATGGAAAAAGGAAAATATCAGTGTCGGCAAGCCTTGGGGTGGAAAAACTTAATGAAAGTGAAGTTAAACGTATATCTAATTGGTTAAAAAAGTTAGATGCCATATCAGTAAGGGAAAAAGCTGCAAAAAAGATATGTGAGGATATTACGGGAAGAGAAGTATCTGTATTAATAGATCCGACATTGATGTTGACGAGTGAGGAATGGAGAAATATAGCTAAAAAGCCTAAAAATATAAAACCAGATAATTATATTTTGTGTTATTTACTAGGAAAGACAGATAAAAAAATAATAAATAAATTGAAAGGATATGCGGAGGAAAAAGGAAGAAAGATTGTTTTTTTGGAGGATTTTTGGCGAAATTTGAATGTTTCGTCAGATGAAGAGTTTGCGTATGGGCCTTCAGAATTTATATGGCTAATAGATAATGCGTATAAAGTAGTTACGGATTCGTTTCATGCAATGGTGTTTTCAATTATATTTAAGAAAGAATTTCTCATAGTGACCAGACATGAAAGTAATAATAATATGAATAGTAGATTTGTATCTTTGATAGAATTGCTTAATGTTAAAGATACCATATATAGTAAACAATCTGGGTTTGAACAATATGCAAAAATAGACTATAAGGAAGCTGAAAGTATATTGAAAAAAGAGAAGAATAGTTTTAACCAATTTATAAAAAATAATTTAGAAATAGAGCATCATTAATATATGCAAGGAGAAAAAATGAATAAAAATGATAAAGCAAAAATAAAATCGTTACAGGTTATAAGATTTATAGCTTTTATGATAATATTTTTGGTGCATGCAGATATTATAAATGAAAGTCTTGGTGGAGAAGGTGTGTCAATTTTTTTAGTACTTTCAGGATTTGTTATGTCATATGCATACTGGGAAAAGGAAATGAATTATTCAATTAAAGGTGCGGTGCTATTTTCTCTACGCAAAATAAAAAAATTATATCCTTTGCATATAATTACAATGCTTGGTGCATTGATTTTAATATTACCTAATGCGATAAAATTAATATCAGTTGATTCTGTAGTAGAACTTATAGGACAAATTCTTGCAAATGTTTTTTTGATTAAGGCCTTCATTCCAAAAGAAAATATATACTTTTCATTAAATGGGGTTTCTTGGTATTTATCTGTATGCATATTTTTATATGTATTTTTCCCATTTGTTCAAAAAAAAATAAAAAAAATTTCAGTTATTAAAGCAATAAGAAACATTTTTATATTATACGGAGTACAGATTGCAATAGTTGCAATTATATTTATCTTTAATTACTTTTACAATTTTAACCAGGAAATTATTACGGGGTTAACTTATATTTCTCCCTTCTTTAGAAGTATAGATTTTCTTGCAGGAGTAAATGTATGTGTTTTGTTTAAAAAGCGTAGTCATAATTGGGATAATAAAATGTACACTTTTTTAGAAATCATATTAGTGATGGCTATAGTAGCAATATCAGTCGTATTTTCCCATATGCAAGGTATGAAAAATAAAGGAATATTAATAGACGTCTTAGGAAGAAGTGCAGTTGTATTTTTGCCGATTTCACTGATATTTGTGTATTTATTTGCAGTAAACAAAGGGGGAGTGTCCAAAATTATGACAAATAAATTTTGCGTATATGTTGGAAATATATCAGCCTATACCTTTTTAATACATTCAGTTGTAATACGTTATTTAGATGTAATTATTTCAAAATATAAAATTAATATTGACAAAGTGTCGGGAGTAATACTAGCATTTATTTTTACACTTATTATTTCTGCAATATATGTAGATATGGAAGAACTTTATTTAAAAAAAATTAGCCGAAATAAGGTTATTTCCTAAGGAAGGGTGGATTTATCTTGAAATAATAAAAGGTATATGTTATTTTATGCATATAGTGTTCACGAAAAAAGAAAATGGAGAAAAAATGAACAATCAGGATTTGGAAATTTTAAAATGCATTGAAAAAAACAGCAATTTATCACAAAGAAGTTTGTCAGAAATAACGGGATATTCATTAGGAAGAATAAATAAAAGTATAAAAGAGTTGTTTGAAAATAAATATATAAATAAAAATGCAGAGCTTACAGAAAAAGGCAAAGAACTTTTTAACGAGAATAAACCACATAATGCTATAATTCTAGCGGCAGGCTTTGGAATGAGAATGGTTCCGATAAATACTGAAATCCCAAAAGGATTATTGGAAGTAAAAGGGGAAGCGTTAATAGAACATACTATTGAACAATTAAAAGCTGTAGGAATAAATAAAATTATAGTTGTAGTTGGTTATTTAAAAGAAAGTTACGAATATCTTATAGATAAATATGGAATACAACTAAGGGTGAATATGGAATATTCATCAAAAAATAATTTACATTCTCTTGCAATCGTAAGTGAAGAGATAGGAAATACATATATAATACCATGTGATGTGTATTGCCGGGAAAATCCGTTTTCAAAAAAAGAAATTTATTCCTGGTATATGGTAACTGATGAAAATAACGCAAGCAGTGATGTGAGAGTTAATAGAAAAAAAGAACTTGTTCATATTAAAAAAGATGAATCAGGAAATAATATGCTTGGTATAGCGTACATAAATAAAGAAGATTCAAAGAATTTAATAAAAAGATTGAAAGATTATAGTCATAATGATAGTTATAAAAATTCCTTTTGGGAAGAAACATTATATATCAATAATAAAATGATTACAGTCGCAAAGGTGGTTTCAAGTAATGGAAATTATGAAATTAATACTCTTGAGCAGTTGAGAAATATTGACCAAAATTCTAGTAATTTAAAATCAAAAATAATTAGTTTAATTGCCAATGTTTTTAATACTAAAGAAAATTTAATAAAGAATATTACAGTTCTTAAAAAAGGAATGACTAATCGTTCATTTAAATTTGAATTTGGCAATGAACAATATATAATGCGAATACCAGGACAGGGAACAGACGAACTTATAGATAGAAGAAATGAATATAATGTTTATCAAAAAATCAAGGACATAGAAATTAGTGATAAGATATATTATATTAATCCTGATAATGGGTACAAAATTACAAAGTATATAAACAATGCCACTTGTTGTGATGATAGTGATTGGGAGGATGTAAAAAAATGCATGATTGCATTAAAGAATTTTCACAATAAACATTTATCGGTAGAACACACTTTTGATTTATTTAAACAAATTGATTTTTATGAAAGTTTGTGGGATGAAAAGTCATGTTATAAAGATTATAGACAAACAAAACAAAAAGTTTTCAAACTAAAAAAATTTGTAGATTTGCAGAAAAAGGTATGGACTTTATCTCATATTGATGCAAATGCGGATAATTTCCTTATTTGGGTGGATGATAATGGAATAGAAAGAGTTTCCATAATCGATTGGGAATATGCGGCAATGCAGGATGCTCACTTGGATATAGCGATGTTTGCAATTTATTCTATGTACGATAAAAAAGATATAGACAGATTGATTGATTGCTATTTTGAAAATCAATGTTCAATGCAGGTACGATTAAAGATATACGCATATATTGCAATTGCAGGATTGTTGTGGAGTAACTGGTGTGAATACAAAAGGCAAAAGGGGCAGGAATTTGGAGAGTATTCACTTAGACAATATAGATATGCAAAAGAGTATAGCAAAATAGTTTTAGAGAAGTTAGATGAGGAAAATTAAAAATGTTTAAAATTGAAAGAGCCATAATTATGGCAGCAGGTTTAGGCTCAAGACTTAGACCCATAACCAATGAAATCCCCAAACCACTGGTCAAAGTGAATGGAGTAAGAATGATTGATACAGTCATAAGTGGATTGATAAAGAATGAAATCACAGAGATATACATAGTTGTAGGATATTTAAAAGAACAATTTAGTAGTATAGTTGAGCAATATATAGGTGTAAAGTCCTCCACAGGAAATGTGGTGACAATATCTTTGATTGAGAACCCTTTTTATGACAAATGTAATAACATTTCTTCATTATATGTTGCAAGAAATTATTTGACGGAATGTGTTATTATTGATGGCGATCAAGTAATTAAGAATTGTGATATACTGAACCCCAATGTTGACCGGTCATGTTATTGTAGTTCATGGACAGAAGGATATACAAATGAGTGGTTACAAACGGTTGATGAAAAAGAAATTGTTGTAGAGTGTAGTAGAACAGGTGGGACTCAAGGATGGGAACTACATGGAATATCTTTTTGGAGTAAAGAGGATTGTCAAAAATTAAAAAAACAATTGATTTTTGAATTTGAAGAAAAGAAAAATTATCAAATATATTGGGATGATTTAGCTATGTTTTACTACAGGGATAAATATAAACTTGGAATTAGAAAAATTTATAAAGAAGATGTTGTTGAAATAGATAATATTGAAGAATTAATGCAGATTGATGCAAGTTATAAGCAGGAGGATTGAAACATTGAAAAAAAGTAAGAATAAAATATTATCCAAAATTGATTGGGTTACAACGTTAATACCGTTATTGGTAATAATTATATTATGTATACTGTTTATGTTACTTCCAGGAAAATCATCAGCGGTAATAGAAAACGTAAGAAATTTTTTAGGAGATACACTAGGTTCTTATTATGTTATCATAGGAATAGGAGCTTTATTGGTGTCTGTTTACATGGCTTTTTCTAAATATGGGAAAATAAAGTTGGGGGATACAGAAAAACCACAATATAGTAATTTTAAATGGGGAACAATGATTTTTACATCTACAATGGCAGCAGACATACTATTTTATTCATGTTGTGAATGGGCATTGTATGCTAATGAATCGCATATAGCTCAAATGGGTGGAATTCAAAAATGGGCACCGACATATCCATTGTTTCATTGGGGGCCAATAGCATGGAGTTTTTACATTGTATTGGCAGTAACTTTTGGATTTATGCTACATGTGAGAGGACGCAGCAAACAAAAGTTTTCAGAAGCATGTAGACCTCTTTTTAAAAGCAAAATTGACGGACCATTGGGAAAAATTATTGATTTAATAGCAGTTTTTGCTTTGCTTGCAGGAACTGCAACAACATTTTCTCTTGCAACTCCGTTGTTGTCGAGCGCATTAGGCAAAATATTTGGATTTTCTCCAACAGTTATTACATCCATTATAGTATTAGTTATTATTGCAATTGTTTATACAATCACCGTATTGTCAGGAATGACAGGCATTTCTAAACTTGCAGGATTTTGTGCATACTTGTTCTTTGCACTTTTAATTTATGTATTAATAGGTGGAGGAGAAACAACTTATATTATAGAAACAGGTATTAGCAGTATAGGAAATATGATTCAAAATTTTGTGGGAATGTCTACATGGATGGATCCATTACGTGAAAACAGTTTTCCACAAACGTGGACAATTTTTTATTGGGCGTACTGGATGGTTTGGTGCGTTGCAACTCCGTTTTTTATTGGAATTATTAGCAAAGGAAGGACAATAAAAAATACTGTAATAGGAGGATATGCGTGGGGGCTTGCAGGAACATTTTCTTCATTTATTATATTAGGAAACTATGGATTGGCACAGCAAATGAAGCACAATGTTGATATTTCAGGAGCGATTGCAAATGGAGGGGATATATCCCAATCTATAATAAAGATTTTTGAAACATTGCCATTACCTGCCGTTGGATTAATATTGTTGTGCGTTACTATGATAGCTTTCTATTCTACTACTTTTGATGCATTAACAATGGTTATATCATCATATTCGTATAAGGAATTAAAAACAAATGAATTACCAGATAAAAGAATTAGAACATTTTGGGCAGTTTTATTTATACTGTTTCCAATTTCACTTATTTTTTCGAAAAATTCTTTAAGTAGTTTGCAAAGTGTTTCAATTATTGCAGCCTTCCCAATAGGAATTGTGATTATTTTAATAATAGTTAGTTTTTTTAAAGATGCTAAAATGTACTTAAATCGTGACAGTGGAAAAAATGAAGAATAAATGACAATTAACAAGTATCGAAAAATTGAAAAGTAATTTTATATGTAGTATAAATGTAGCAGAAACTGTAATATAAATCAAAATGTAAAAAAGGAACTTTAATGAAAATAGAACGAACAAGAAACGCAACAAGAAACATAATATACGGAACAATAGCAAAAATATATCAGCTCCTTGTACCATTTGCAGTTAGAACAGCAATGATATACGTTCTAGGAGCGGAATATTTAGGTCTTGGAAGTCTGTTCACATCTATTTTATCTGTTCTTAATCTTACGGAATTGGGTGTTGGCTCAGCAATGGTATTTAGTATGTATAGGCCTATTGCTGAAGATGATGCATCAAGAATCTGTGCACTTATGAGTCTATATAGAAAATACTATAGAATCATAGGTAGTGTTATCTTGGTGGTTGGAATTGCAATTACACCATTGATACCTAAATTGGTTAAGGGAGATGTACCGGATGGAATTAGTCTGATAGTATTATATTGGCTAAATCTAGGGGTCACGGTTCTAACATATTTTCTTTTTGCATATAAAAACAGTTTGCTTTCGGCACACCAGCGTCTAGATGTTGGAAATAAAATCAGCATGATTATTACCACATTGCAGTATGCGTTGCAGATTGGTGCAATATTTTTAAAGAACTACTACTTATATGTAATAGTCGCATTATTGACAACAGCGTTAAATAATATTGTGACAGCTGTAATAGTTGATAAAATGTATCCAAAATACAAACCTGTAGGGAAATTGGACAAGAAAGAAATTAAAATAATTAATCGAAGAATAAGGGATTTGTTTACATCAAAAATAGGCGGAGTTGTAGTGGATTCTGCTGATAGTATAGTGATATCTGCTTTTCTTGGATTGACGGTTCTTGCGATGTATAATAACTATTTTTATATAATGTCATCTATATTTGGATTTATAGGAATATTGTTTTCATCCTGCACTGCAGGTATAGGAAACAGCATTATTGTAGAGAGTGATGAAAAAAACTATAACGATTTAAAGAAATTTCTTTTAATTATTTCATGGATAGCAGGAGTGTGCACTTGCTGTTTGTTGTGCTTATTTCAGCCTTTTATGAAAATCTGGGTAGGAGAGAAGTATATGCTAAGCATGCCTATGGTTGTATGTATGTGTTGCTATTTCTTTTTACACGAAATTAACAGACTGATTAACACATATAAGGATGCTGCAGGAATGTGGCATGAAGACAGATGGAGACCGCTGGTGGTATCTATTACAAACCTTGGACTTAATTTAATAATGGTTCAATATATTGGATTGTTTGGAATTCTGTTATCAACAGTTATCAGTATGCTGTTTGTAGGAATGCCATGGCTTTTATACAATTTGTTTACAGTTATTTTTCATAGGAATGCGTTTGGATTTATACTGAGAACGTTATGGTATGTTGTTGTTACAGTAATTTCCTGTGTGATTTTTTATTGGCTTTGCTCATACATAACAATTGACGGAGTAATAGGATTTATTGTAAAAGGAATCGTTGTTTTTGTAGGAGCTAATTTTGTATTCCTTGTGTCGACATTTAAGTTACAGGAGTTTACTCAAACTAAAGAAATGGCATTAAAGATTGTAAAGAGAAAATAATTTTTGGTGAAAAGATATGATTGATAAAAAAACTATAAAGACTTATGCATGCATAAATAAAGAAAATAACATACGGGAGATAAGCACATCCGGTGGCACGTTTTATGAATTAGCCAGATGGTTCATCAACGAAGGTGGCATTATATGTGCAGCATGTTTTGATAATGAGTTTAATGTTGTTCATGACTTTTGTGAAGATGAAAGTCAAATTAACAGGTTTATGGGAAGCAAGTATGCACCAAGTCTTTTAGCAGGAACATATGCAAAGGTCAAAGAGGAATTAGGAAAAGGTAGAGAAGTTCTTTTTGCGGGAACTCCATGTCAGGTAGCCGGATTAGCAAAATTTTTAAAGAAAAATTATGAGAATTTATTTTTGGTTGACTTTATTTGTCACGGTGTCCCGGATGCAAAGGTATGGAAAAAATATTTAGAGTTTTTGAAAACAAAGGGGACAATTAAAAAAATTAATTTTAGAAATAAAAAAAACAGTTGGTATGATTATTCATTTACAGTAGATTATACGGATGGTAGTATCTTTAGTGAAAAAATGAGTGATAATGCGTACTTGCAGGCGTTTGTGCAAAATTTATCTCTTAGGAAATCATGCTATAATTGTAAAAGCAGGGGATTTAACAGATGTAGTGATATTACACTTGGTGATTTTTGGGGAGTGGACAGGCAGGTGTCACAGGCTTATGACGACAGGGGAACTTCAGCCCTCTTTATAAATACTGAAAAAGGGAAAGAAATATTTGATAATATCAGGGACAAATTTGATTTATATGAAGTAGATATTAATGCCATAACGGGTGGAAATCCGTCATACTTTTATAATGTAGAAGAGCACAGAAAAAGACAAAAGTTTTTTGATACGATAGATGAATGCAAAGATATAGAAAAACTAATAAATCAATGTTTAAAAGAACCTGTATGGAGTAAGGTAAAAAGAAAAATAAAGAATATTATAAAGAAGTTATTTTGTAATGTTTAGTAAACTGTTTCCCACACCAGTTTACACAAACACCCCATTTTGATAGAATAAATTTAATTGAGAAAAACATTTTGGAGGATTTTATGAGGTATGTTAAATATGCTATAATCGCCTTATTTTTATTTTCGATAGTTACATATACCATAACCTGGTACAGTGACAAGAATAGCACAGACTCATCAATGCCGGAAATTAAGATAAGTGAACAGCAGATTGAAGCATCGGTAAAAGACAAAGATGCACTGCTTAAAGGCGTGGTGGCAATGGATAAGAAAGATGGAGATATTACCGGAAATCTGGTAGTAGAATCCATATCGAAATTTGTAAATAAAAAAGAACATATTTGTAATGTTACCTATGCGGTGGCAGATTCGGACAGTCATGTTGTTAAGGCTACCAGAAAGGTAAAGTTTACGGATTATAAATCCCCAAGATTTATAGTCAAGAAACCATTGTGCATTGAAATGGGCTCCAACACCAGTGTGACAAGTCTTATTGGTGCGAAGGATGTTATTGACGGAGATATTAGTAACAAAGTAAAAATTCTGTCTAATATGGTATCCACCAATGTTTCCAGCGAAAATGTAGTAACCGCACAGGTTACCAACAGTCTGGGAGACACTGTAAAGCTTAAGGCTGAGGTTGCAGTAAGCCAGAGTAACAACATAAGTCCGACTATACAGCTGACTAAGAACATTGTCTATATCAAAAAAGGGGACAAGTTCAGTGCAAAGAAATACATTGATTCCGCAAAGGATTCTGATGGAAAAGGTATATCGAAGGATAAAGTAAAAATAAAAGGTTCATCGGTTAAGACTAATAAGGCCGGATGTTACAGTGTGAAATATAGTGTTATGGATGATGATGGTAACGAAGGAAATGCTTACCTGACAGTTATGGTGGAGGAGTAGCATGAAAAAGGGATTTAATATAAGAAATATAAATTTATATAGTTTATTTAAGGACTTGGTATCCGGCATATGGATTGTAATTATGGTTGCGATTATTGGAATGATGATTACTCACGCTTATATTAAGGCAAGCTTTGTACCTGAATATACAAGTTCGGCAATTTATGTAGTTACGCCAAAGCAGAGCACAGGTTACGTATATACCAACAAGCGTTTTGCCGACAGTGTAATAACTGTTTTCCGGAGTCTTTTGAATTCTGACATTATGCAGACCAGAATCCGTAAGGATTTACATCAAAATGAACTGGCTGCCCGGATGGAAGTGAAATTAATTGAAGAAACGAACCTTATGAAGGTTTCTGTAACTACCAGCGACCCCATTTCTTCTTTTAAGGCAATTGGCTCGATTATGAACAATTATTCTGAATTATCAGAGTATTTGACTTCGGATGCAGTTTTTGACCAGCTCGAAGCACCGACAGTTCCCACTCATTCTGATAATTTCCTGACACCTAGGAGAAAGTCTGTCCAGGTGGGAATCATCTGTGGTTTATGTGTCCTATTGCTATTAGCGGCAAAAAGTATTTTGAGAAGAACTATAAAATCTGAAGCAGCAGTTGAAGACCAGTTAGAAACTACGTTGCTTGGAACAATTTATCATGAGAACAAAAACAGAACAGTGAAGGCGAAAATTGCACAAAGCGTAAAAGCGCTTCTAATAAGCAGTCCTATAATTAGTTCAAAATTTATTGATGCCATAAGCAATATTCGTGTAAGAATTGAATATGAGCACGAAAGAAGGCCTGAACGGAATGTTGTTCTGATTTCCAGTGTATGTGAAAATGAGGGCAAATCTACCATTGCCTTAAACATTGCTTTATCGATGGCGAAGGAAGGCAAGAAAGTAATTATAATAGATGCAGATATGAGAAAACCTGCCATGTGTAAGATGCTCGGCATTAAAAAGAGTAAAATTGTGGATATGGTAAAACTTCTTCAGGGAGAATGTGGTCTTGATGAAGTTATGTATCACGATGAACTTGGAATTGATCTTGTTATGTCTGTAAAGGGTCACTCAAGCACGTATGAATTGGCGAAGTCAGGAGCTATGAAGGATTTGATTAGAAAGTGCAGTAAATTGGCAGATTATGTAATTATTGATACATCGCCGATGTCTATGGTTTCTGATACGGAAGCTTTACTTGATATAATTGATTACGCCATTCTTGTTATCAGACAGGATTTTTCTTATGAAAAAGATATTATAAACTGTATCAATATTATGAATGATGCAAACTGTAAATTCCTTGGATGTATTCTAAATGACTATAAAACATTTACTTTAAATAATAGAAATATTCTTAAGAATTCTGAAGATGAAAGGGCGGTGGAAATTTATGACTAACATCAATTTTAACCCACAGACAAATGAAAAAGAACCGCTCAACCTTGCAGAGATTTTAACGGGATTTGGTAAGGGGCTGAAAAAACTTTGGTACATTGCACTGATTTTGACTATTTTATTGGGCTTTATCGGATATCGCAGATATAGTAAAAGTTATGTACCGAATTATGAATCAAAAGCAACCTTTTCAATAACTGCTCCTGAATATGAGGGCAGGGATGATATGTCTTACACAAACAATAGCCAGCTTGCTTCTGTTTTAAGTGTAAGTTTTAATTATATTATTAACAACGAAGTTTTTTACGAAATAATTAAGGAAGATCTGAATATTAAATATATTCCGTGTACAATAAGTATTAATGCCGTAGAATCTACAAATATTCTAAGCATTAATGTTTCGGGAAGTGATCCTGAAATGAATTACAAAGTTTTGGAATCTATTATGAAAAATTATGGAAGTGTGGCTGAATTTGTAATCGGCGATACCAAACTGGATGTGTTGGAGCAGCCTACAGTTGCTGACCGGCCTACCAATCCATATAGTCCTATAAAAGACATCGTGAAATTCGCGTTTTTAGGATTAATATTGGGATTGATTCCAAGTATTATATATGCCTTTTTTGTTAAGACAATTAGTTCAGAGGAAGATGTTAAAAAATATCTTAGTGTGTCTTTTCTCGGAGGTTTACCGGGAATTGCCGGCAGTAAGAAAAATGGAAGCAAAAACCCATTCTCAATTCTTAATAAGGAAGTGGGCTTCAGATATCTTGAGGCAATGCGTTCAATAAACTCCCGTTGTGAACGTGAATTTAAAAAGAATAATGCTAAGGTTATTCTTGTTACAAGTACCCTTGACGGGGAGGGGAAAAGTACTTTTGCCCTTAATTTGGCATATTCGCTATCAAAGAGTCAGAATAAAGTAATGCTTATAGATGGTGATTTAAGAAAACCTTCTCTGGCAAAAATGGTTGACCAGGAAATTGCTAAATTTAAGATGGAGGATTTCTTACAGAAGAAAGTTAAGAGCAGTGAGGCAATTGTAAACGTTGAAGGAACAAGGATTCTTATGTTGGCACCGGGGGAAGCATCTAAGCAACCTGTAGAATGTCTTAATTCAGAAAAAATGGAGCATTTTATTAATGAAGGCAGAGAGGTAGTTGACTATGTTATTATTGATGCACCACCATGTGCAGGTTTGCCGGATGCAGCAGTTCTTGCAAAATATAGTGACGGCGTTGTATATGTTGTAAAAGAGGAATGTGCAAAGGTTCACAAGATTATTGATACATTGCAGGAATTTTCCTATACAAGAAAGCCTATTATTGGGTGTGTTCTTAATGGTACGGCAGGAAAGCTTAACATAGCATATGGATATGGAAAACATTACGGTTACGGATACAGAAAAGGCTATGGTAGCAAGTATTATGGAAAATACGGCTACAGAAAAGGTAGTTATGGATACGGCGGCTATGGCTATGCCGATGCTTATGGTGAAGTATCTGATAAGGAATTTAGAATTAAAGGAAGAACGGTTTCCAAGAAGATTTCTTTAGAAACAACAGAAGAGCAGAAGAAGGTTTTGGAAGACGAAAGAAGGTTAAGCCAAAATGAAAACCAAATTGAGGATCAGGGAGCAGACCAAAGTGGTGGGAAAGAAAACTAACATTAGGGCTGGAATTAATGACAAAAAGAGTTTATTATTTTGGCGAATATTGTTTACAGTTTATATGATTGTTCTTGTGATTGTATTGGTTCTCAAATTTCCAACATCGCTGGTAATTAATTCAGTTAAATCATGGAGTAATAGTGGAATAGTAATAAGAGTTACACCCAATTTTATTCCTTTGAAGACCATAATCGAGTATGTGAAAAATGTACACAGCCTGACAGACTGGTTTTTCAAAAATCTGGTTTGTAATCTTGTTATGTTTCTGCCTTATGGTTTTCTACGTTCAATTTTAACAAAATACAAGACAAAGAAATTTCTGAAAATCGTGGTGGAGGGCTGTCTTTTGTCTATTGCTATCGAAGTGATTCAATATATAACAGCCTTTGGTCAGATGGATATTGATGATGTGATTTTGAACTCTATTGGGGTTATGATTGGTTGTGGTATATACAATATTATAGCCCGCATATTTTCATAACAGCCCTTGTATCGGATATATTTTCTTCCGTTATGGCAGACATGTTGCTAAGGCTTTGACGGCTTTGTGTGCCACGTAAAAAGAGTCTTTCAAAATTAAGTCGTAGCCAATAAAATGGAAGAAGATATTTATGCCTGTCAAGAAAGGCTCCATAATAATTAACCATAGTTTCCATTTCAGGGAAGATTTTTTTTCGAAGGGAAACCTTGGAATCACCACGTTTCACAATAGCGTTGGTTTCCTGTTGCTTTTTTTTCCCAAAGGCGCCATTTCGTAGAATATATTTTGCAATTAAATCTGTTTCATCAGGAGATAAAGAGTGGTTTATATCCTGACATAAACTATTTTTAGTATGTGAATTCAAATCTTTAATTTCCCCATTAAACCAATAATTTACAATATTTTTAACGACATTGTGGAACTTCACCAATCCGATTTTTTCCAGTTCTAAATTAATGTAGTTATAGTCAAGATTGTATTTTTGCCACATAATGTAAACATCAAGAACGTGGGTTATTCCAATGCCACCGTTTTTGAAATGTTTTGCCATATGAATTATATGATAAATATAAAAATCTTCATTAGTCATAATGTATTCGCCCGGAGAGTCCGGTGATGTGACGCATCTACCCCATATATCTTTTAAATAATAGAACCATTCGGTAAAACCGTAATCAATGAGTGTCTCCTGCATTTCAACATAAGTTTGAGTTGTAGGGTTGAAATAAGATGAGTCTTTGGCGAGTTTGTTTCCAAGTGTGTATCCAAGAGAAGAAAAAATTTCATCAATTGTTACTTCATTGGCATTGCGAAACAAAATATCAATATCACCCATACGTCGCATGGAAGTGTCAGGATAAATGTATTTAATAACGCTTCCTTTAAGAAGGACATAATCCACGTGATGATTTCCTAATTGTTCTTTGATTCGGGTAAGCTCAAAAGTTTTATTGGCGTCCAAAACAAGATTTTTCTTATAAGCCAGTGTATAGTTATCTATGTGTGGAATATTAGAAACAATTTCCTTAGGTAATTTTGAAATGCCAAAATATACAGTAGAAAGAATCTTATGTAATTTAGATAATTTATAAATAAACTCCCAGTCAATATCCTTTTCAGGAATGGAGGGAATATTGTCGGTAACGGCACATTTAACTAATTTTATTAAATAGTTGATTTCTTTTTCATGCTTCATAAATTTCTCCTAAAAAAACGACCATCCCGTTAACGCGTTATAAAGAATACATGCTGTCGGGTTGGCCGTTAAAAATCCTATTAGTCGTTTGACATTGGTATGCCACGATGTTCCACTGATGTAGAAAAAACAATTTGCGTTTTGGTGCTGCCAAAAGTCTGCAAATCCCCAATGAAATGGTCTAATTCTTCAGTGCTTTTGAACATTACCTCAATAAGCATTGCGTAATCTCCTGTTACACAATTACATTCCACAACATTATTGCACTGCTTAATGTAAGGATAAAATTCCTTTTTCTGATCAGGATTAACCTCTAAATTGATAAATGCCTTAATGTGATAACCAAGTTCAGCGGGGTTAATCTTAGCTGTATAGCCTGTAATGATTCCCGCATCTTCTAATCTTTCAATTCTGGCTGAAACAGCCGGTGAAGATAGAAAGACTTTGCTCGCAATTGATTTAAGGGGAATGCGGGCGTTGTCATGGAGTAACTTAATAATCTGCTCATCGATGTGGTCTAATTCATGTCTCATAGTAGTACTCTCCTTTCCTAATGTTTTTCAGTCTATATTAATTAAGTAAAGTATTTACTTTACAAAACTAGTTAGATTATAACATATACTTAAAAAATGTAAAATGAAAAATATTCACTGTTTATTATATTAAAAATTACCCTTTCACTTTTGCTAGTGAAAAAAAATATAATTATTTTTTTGAAAAAAGAGTTGAATAAAAGAGCTTAAAATGGTAAAGTATTAAAACAACAAAGTTCGTTATTATTTTAACAAACTCGAAACACATAAAAACTATATTACTACATATTATAGTTTGAAGAAATGTTACAGGAATTGAAAGGAGCAATAACATGAACAAATTGATTTTCCTGGCTCCAATAGCGGGAGTCATAGCTGTTATTTTTGCTTTTATTAAGACAGGCATTATAAATAAGAGCGATGCCGGAAATGACAGAATGAAGGAAATTGCAGGAGCTATTGCCGAGGGAGCAAAAGCATTTTTATTTGCAGAATATAAGATTCTTATTATATTCGTTGCAGTGCTTTTTCTGATACTTGGATTTGGAATTAACTGGCTCACAGCAGTATGTTTCATAATTGGTGCTGTGTTATCAACACTTGCAGGTTATGTTGGAATGACTGTTGCAACAAAGGCCAATGTAAGAACAGCCAATGCTGCAAAGGAAAGTGGAATGAACAAGGCTTTAAGCATTGCTTTCTCAGGTGGAGCAGTTATGGGACTTTGCGTTGTAGGTTTTGGTATTTTAGGTCTTGGAATTATACTTATTGTAGTTATGAACACAACAGGATTTACTAATGATTCAGTTAGTATTCTTACCGGATTTAGTTTAGGAGCTTCATCTATCGCATTATTTGCTAGAGTTGGCGGCGGTATTTACACAAAGGCAGCAGATGTTGGAGCTGACCTTGTTGGAAAAGTTGAAGCAGGTATTCCTGAAGATGATCCTAGAAACCCTGCTGTTATAGCAGATAATGTAGGTGACAATGTAGGTGATGTTGCTGGTATGGGTGCAGACCTTTTTGAAAGTTATGTTGGTGCACTTGTATCGGTTGTTACATTAGCAGTAGCATCAGTTGTTGCAGGAAAAGATAATTTTGGAATTGAACATATAGTATTCCCAATTGTAATTGCAGCCATTGGAGTGTTAGCTTCAGTTATTGCTACTTTCTTCGTAAGAGGAAAGGATAATGTTGATCCGCAAAAGGCACTTAACTATGGTGAGTACGGAGCTACATTGATAGAAATAGTTGCTTCAGCGATTTTGAGTTATACATTTTTTAAGAGTTTCCATGCATTCCTTGCAATTCTTGCAGGACTTGTGGTAGGAACAGCCATCGGAAAAGTTACTGAGATGTATACATCTGAAAAATATAAGAGTGTTAAACAGATTGCAGAAAGTTCAAAAACAGGTTCTGCAACAAATATAATCAGTGGACTTTCAGTTGGTATGAAGTCAACTGCCATTCCTATTTTATTTATAGTTGCAGGTGTACTTGTTTCATATGCATTTTTTGGAATGTATGGTATTGCCCTTGCAGCAGTAGGTATGCTTTCTACAACAGGTATGACAATTGCCGTGGACGCTTACGGACCTATCGCAGATAATGCAGGTGGTATTGCAGAAATGTCAGGACTTGATGAAAGTGTCAGAGATATTACTGATAAGTTAGATTCAGTTGGAAATACAACAGCAGCTATAGGGAAAGGTTTTGCAATTGGTTCCGCAGCCCTTACAGCTTTATCATTGTTTGTGTCTTATGCAGAAGTTGCAAATCTTTCAAGCATAAATATACTTTCAGCATCAGTAGTGGTTGGATTGCTGATCGGTGGAATGCTTCCATTTGTTTTCTCTGCTCTTACAATGAATTCTGTTGGAAAAGCGGCAAACAAAATGATTGAAGAAGTTCGTAGACAGTTTAAGAAGGATAAAGGAATTTTGGAAGGCACTTCAAAGCCTGATTATAAATCATGTGTTGGAATTTCCACACAGGCAGCTCTTCACGAAATGATTATTCCGGGAGTTATGGCAGTAGTTACACCTCTTGCAGTTGGTTATTTACTTGGATCTGCAGCTCTTGGCGGCATGCTTTGCGGAGCATTGGTTTGTGGTGTTATGATGGCTATATTTATGGCAAACTCAGGTGGAGCATGGGACAATGCTAAGAAGTACATTGAAGGTGGCTTCGGTGGTGGAAAAGGAAGCGACGCTCATAAGGCAGCAGTTGTTGGTGATACAGTCGGTGATCCGTTTAAGGATACATCAGGACCATCAATCAATATCTTAATTAAGCTTATGACTATTGTGTCATTGGTATTTGCTATGACATTCCCAGTTCACGGCTATCTGGCACAGCTTTATAATTACATTTTAAATAAATAAAAGAATAATTAATTAGTATTTTAATGATCATCCTGTGGCACTTATTTGTAAATGCCACGGGATGTTTTTTTACTTGTAAATTCTGATTTTTACGTAATTGGCGACTCGCCAGGCGACTTACAACCAAATCAAAAGTATAAAACAAAACAAACTATCATATATTTTAATATTTATATTAGAACCGGGGGAATTATGGAAATATACGTTGTGAAAGAAGCGGATACCGTTGATAAAATAGCAGGTAGATTTGGCATCAATGTAGAATCTGTTATTTATGACAATCAGTTGGTATATCCCTATGAGTTGGCAATAGGTCAGGCGCTGTTGATTGACAATGGTGAAACAAGGGAAGATAAAAGAAGCGGTGTTTTCAGGGGCTTCGCATATCCTTTTATCAGCAAATATGTATTAAATGAAACACTGCCTTCACTATCAGAGTTGGCAGTGTTTTCCTATGGATTTACCGGTGAGGGAAATCTTATATATCCTAAGCTGGACGATGAATTTATGATTGAGGCAGCAAAAAATTATAGAGCGCTGCCCATACTGACACTCACGCCCTTTGATGAATCAGGGAGATTTAGTAATGAATTAATTTCAGAAGTAATTAATAATGGGCAGGCAGTTACCAATTTAATAAATCAATTGGTTGACATAATGACGAGTAAAGGCTTTGAGGGGATAGACATAGATTTTGAATATATAAAGGCAGAGGACAGGGAAGCCTTTGTGGAATTTGTAAGGCAGGTAACCCTTGCCATGCATGAAGTGGGGTTTACGGTTTCCGTGGATTTGGCTCCTAAAACAAGCGCGGATCAGCCGGGACTTTTGTATGAAGGAAAAGATTACAGAGCATTGGGAGAGATTGCCGACAGCGTGCTGGTAATGACTTATGAATGGGGATATACCTATGGTCCTCCTATGGCAGTGGCACCAATTAATAAGGTTAGGCAGGTACTTGACTATGCCGTTACGGAAATTTTCTCGGAAAAAATAAATATGGGAATACCTAACTATGGATACGACTGGCCCTTGCCTTTTGTACAGGGAACAACCAAGGCAAAAACCATAGGCAACGTGGAGGCAGTGAGGATTGCCATTGAAAACAATGTGGTTATAGAATTTGATAAAACTGCCATGAGTCCTTATTTCAGATATATGGATAATGGCGTAGAACATGAAGTCTGGTTTGAGGATGCAAGAAGTATTAAGGCAAAACTTGAGCTGATATATGAGTACAATTTGAGAGGGGCTTCCTATTGGCAGATTATGCAATTATTTATAAATAACTGGTTGTTGATTGATTATAATTTCTCTGTTGTAAAAAAATGAAATATAGAAACTGTACACATTGTGTAAAGTAAAAATGTGTATGATGTCAAGGGCAAAAAATGAATAAAGATGTTAAAACATAATTGTTGACAGAAAAAATAGTAATGATTACACTAAAAATATCAACTAGAGTATTAAAAACAGGAAAATACAAAATGAAAAGAGGTAAGTTATTATGGAAAAGTTGTTGTGTCCGTCAATGATGTGCGCAAATTTTGGAAATTTGCAGCAGGAGATTGAAGAACTAGAGGCAGCCGGTGCGGATATTTTTCATGTAGACATTATGGATGGAAGCTTCGTACCAAATTTCGGAATGGGATTACAGGATACAGAGTATATTTACAAAAATGCAAAGATACCGGGAGATGCACATCTGATGATACAAAATCCGGGAAATTATGTTAAAAAGTTTGCAGAAATGGGAGCAAAAATAATATACATACATCCGGAGGCTGATGTTCATCCTACAAGAACATTGCAGACAATTATTGATGCCGGTGCGGTTCCGGGAATTGCAATTAATCCGGGAACAGCTGTTGAAACTATAAAACCATTATTGCCATTTGTAGAGTATGTAATGGTAATGAGCGTAAATCCGGGATTTGCAGGACAAAAATATATTCCATCGGTAGATGTGAAGATTCAGCAGCTTATTGAATTGAAAGATAAGTATAAGTTTGAAGTAATGCTGGATGGAGCCTGCTCTCCTGAAAGAGTTGAAACATTGTCAAAACTTGGAGTGAAAGGTTTCATATTAGGAACTTCTGCTTTATTTGGAAAAGGTAAATCATACAAAGAGTTACTGGATGGATTGAGAGCACTATAGATTTGAAAGGAAAGAAATGAAAACAGATTGTGTTATTGGAATTGATATAGGTGGAACAAATATTAGAATTGGACATACCGATGAAAATGGCAAACTTGCAGACTTTGAGAGAGTGTCGACAAAAGAGAAATTCAAAAATGGAAATATTGAAGAAAGTATGACCGTAATATTAAAGGAATATTTGGATAAATACTGTCAACAATATAATGTCAGACAGATCGCAATAGGAATACCGGCTACGCTTAGTGCGGACAGGGAGGAGATACTTCAGGTTCCTAACATTAAAGGTATGGATCATATGTTTTTAGGAAGAACATTGGAGAAAAATCTGGGGATTCCCGTGGCATTGGGAAAAGATGTTAATATGTTATATTTCTGGGATTACCATGAGAAGAATTTGGCAGAAGAAGGCATAGGAATTGGTGTGTACATAGGTACGGGAATTGGAAATGCAATTTTTATTAATGGACAGCCTTTAACAGGAAAGGATGGTGTGGCAGGAGAATTAGGACATATACCTATGATTGGTGGAACAGGAAAATGTGGTTGTGGAAATGTAGCCTGTTCAGAATGTTATGCTTCAGGTTGGCATCTGGTTGAAATTAAAGACAGGTATTTTCCTGAAACAGATATGGGCGAACTTTTTACAAAACATTGGGGTGAACCGGTGCTTATGGAGTTTGTAGATAATATTGCCTGTGTTGCAAGTACAGAGATGAATATATTGAACCCGGATTCAGTCATTTTTGGTGGTGGTGTAATCAACATGAAGGATTTCCCAAAGAAATATTTACAGGAAAAAATGTACGAGCATCTTAGAAAACCATATCCAGCTGAAAGCCTTGATATTCAGTATTCTGAAGATAAGGTAGAAAATGGCGTAAAGGGTGCAATTATATATGCAGGAAAATTATTAAAAAACAGGGAAAAATAAATACCCAATAAAGTTAATAAAGATAAACAGGGTTGCTACAGGTTTGCGGTAATCCTGTTTTTTTATGTACAAATAGTAAAAGACGGACACAAATTCTCAATAAAAGAGACAAAAAAGTGAAAAATGCTGAAAAAATATGAAACGTTTCAAAACATCAAAATAGTAAGGTATAACTAACAGTATGTAAAAAAACGATACAAAAACATACAAAATGCACAAAAATAACGTGTGAAAACTATATAAAACGTAAAAAAACAATGAAAAGTATTGACGAAAAATGAAAATAATCATACAATTGTGACAAGAGATGAGAAATAATGAAATAAAAAGAAAGGAAGATAATATGAACTACGCAGGCAGATTTAATTCATTTATCCTGAAAGGACAAAATGTATTTGATGCAATCAAGGCATATCATGAGATGGATGGAATAACTCATCTAGAGTTTAACTATCCTGAACATTTTGAAGGATATGATCTTGAAGAAATTAAAAAAGCCATAGGTGATCTAAAGGTTAACGGTCTTGCAGTAAGATGGAGAAATGATTTTACAAACGGTGACCTTACTAATCCGGATCCTGAACTCAGAGCAAGAGCAATTCAGTATTGCAAAGAGGCTACAGATATTTGTAGGGAACTTGGTGGAACATACATAACACTGTGGTTGGAAAATGATGGTTTTGATTATGCTTTTCAAGTAGATTACGAAGAGGCATGGAACCAGATGATTGATGCAATCAGAGAAGTAGCAGATTACGGACCGGATATGAAATACAGCATTGAGTATAAACCGTTTGAACCGAGAAATTTCTCAATGGTAGACAGTACGGGAATGACGTTACTTCTTATAAAAGAAATTGACAGGCCAAATGTTGGATGTACATTAGATTTTTGTCACATGCTTATGAAGAGAGATTGCCCGGCATACGGATTGGCTATAGCAGCCAGCATGGGAAAACTTTACGGATTACATATGAATGACGGATATTCACAGATGGACAGTGGAATGATATTCGGATCAGTAAACATCGGACATGCGGCAGAATTTATTTATTACTTAAAAAAATACAATTATCAGGGAGTGGTATTCTTTGATACTTTCCCTATTAGAGAAGAAGCAAAAGCTGAAACTCAGGCAAACATCGATTCTTTCGAAAAAATTTCCAAGATAGTTGATGAACTTGGAATGGACAGAATCGCAGAAGTAGTATCCAAACGTGACGGTATTGAGGCACATCGCCTTTTACTGGACATGTTGAAATAAACGGAGAACAAAAAATAAAAAGAACAAAAAGGAGAAAAGAAAATGAGAAAGAAAATTTTAGCAGTGGTACTTGCCACAACAATGGTACTTGGCCTTGTTGGATGCGGATCATCAGGAAAGGACGCATCAAAATCATCAGATTCAGGCTCAAACAAAACACAGACAGAGGAATTCAATCCTGATAAGGTTGAAGACAGTAAGACAATTGAAGAAATCCGTAAGGATTTAGGAGCAGAAGTTAAGGTTGATAAAGATCTTAAACTTGGTGCTATCGCAAAATCATTCTCAAATGAATTTTGGCGTAACTTCAAAAATGGTTACGAACAGGCAGCTAAGACAATTAAGGCAGCAGGAGTTGATGTAACAATTAAAGTAGACGGAACAACAGATGAAAGTGATGAAATCGGACAGCAGACAATGACAGATAACCTTGTAAACCAGAAATACAACGCATTAATGCTTAGCCCAATTTCAGATTCAAACTTAACATCATCAGTTGATAATGCTAAGAAAGCAAAAATTCCTACAATCAACGTAAACGACGGACTTATTTCAGCAGCAGATTACTTTGTTGGACCTGATGCTTATCAGAATGGTGAATTAGCAGCAGAATGGGTATCAAAGAAACTTGGTGACAAGGGTGATGTAGCTATCGTTGTTGGTATGGCAAAAGCATTCGCAGCTCGTGAAAGAACAGCAGGATTTAAGGGTTGGATTAAAGATAATAAATCAGGACTTAATGTAGTAGCAGAACAGAACGCTGACTGGGATCGTCAGAAAGCTAAAGAATTAGCAAGCACATGGATTCAGCAGAAACCTGACTTAAAGGCTATCTTCTGTAACAATGATGATATGGCTTTAGGTGTAGTTGAAGCAGTTCAGGAAGCAAAAGCAGACATCCTTGTAGTAGGTGTTGATGGTATCGGTGAAGCTTATGATTCAATCAGAGCAGGCAAGTTAGATGCAACAGTTGACTCATTTGGATACTATATGTCACAGGTTGCTACAGAAGTAACATTAAGAGTATTGGCAGGACAGGATATTCCAAGAGTAACACATACACCACAGGCACTTATCGACAAAGAAAATGTTGACAAAGATGCAAAAGACATCATTGGATGGACAGATCCTACATATGTAGCAAAATAAATCAGATAAATAATAACAAATCACAAAGATGTGGGAGAAGGCGTTGAAACTTTCTCCCACAAATAAAAAGGAGGACTATTATGGCGAAGGCTGTTGAATTTGTTAATATTAACAAACGCTTCCCAGGAGCACATGTCCTTAAAGACATATCTTTTTCTGTAGAAGAAGGTGAGGTACACGCATTACTTGGAGAAAATGGAGCAGGAAAATCTACATTGCTTAATATTCTTCATGGTGTGTATCCGGAGTATGAGGGAGAAATAAAGTTACATGGCGAAAAGGTAAGCTTTAAAGACACAAACGACGCTATCGTAAACGGTAAGATATCAAAGGTTCATCAGGAAACACTTGTAGTAAAGGATCTTACGGTTGGACAGAACGTTACAATGGGTTATGAACCTAAAAAAGGTATATTTATAGATTTCAAAAAGATGAATAAAGAGGTTGATGAAATTCTTGCAGAATTAAATTGTAATTTCAAATCATCTGACCTGGTTAGCACATTAACAGCCGGAGAAATGCAGATGTTGGCAATTGCAAGAGCATTGTATCATCATTCAACAATCATTTCATTAGATGAACCAACAGCTTCTATTACATTAAAAGAAACAGAAGCACTTTTTGAAGTCGTTAGAAAGTTAAAGAAACAGGGCGTTACAATTTTGTATGTAAGCCACAGATTGGAAGAAATTTTCCAGATTTGTGACAGAGCCACAATTTTAAGAGATGGTGAGTTTATTACGACACTTAATATGGCTGATACAAGCAGAGAAGAATTAATTCATGCAATGGTTGGTAGAAATGTATCGGCAGTAGCTTCAAGAATGAAGGAGAGCCCGGCAACAGATGAAGTTGTTTTAAGCGTAGAACATTTGACAAACGAAAATTATCAGGATGTAAGCTTCGAACTTCATAAGGGAGAAATTCTTGGATTCTTCGGACTTGTTGGAGCAGGAAGAACAGAAGTCATGAGAACCCTGATTGGGGCAGATCAGAGAACTTCTGGAAAAATAATCTTTAAAGGTAAAGAAATAAAGGGCAGTTGGAATACCACAAAAGCTTTGAAAGCCGGAATTGGCTTGTTACCTGAAGACAGAAAGACACAAGGATTTATGAATCTTTCAAATAATTATGAAAATATAGCTATATCTAGCTTACAGAAATATATGAAAGGTCCATTTACCGACACAAAGAAAAAAGTAAAAAATGCAGAGTATTTCTTTGAGGCAATGGACGTACACCCAAGACGTGTTGATTATTTGACAAGCAACATGTCCGGTGGTAATCAGCAAAAAGTAATTTTGGCAAGATGGATGTCCACAGATGTTGACATTATAATCTTTGATGAACCTACAAAGGGAGTCGACGTAGGTGCAAAAGCCGAAATTTACAGATTGATGGAAGATCTTGTTGCAGCAGGAAAGAGTATTATTGTAGTTTCATCGGAACTTCCTGAAGCAATGGGAATTAGTGACAGAATCATTGTTATGAGCGAAGGCAAAGTAACAGCTGAATTAACCAGTAAGATTGACTTCGTTGAAGATTCAATTCTTGACTTGGCAATTGGAGGTAAATAAAATGAAGAATATTTGGAATAAATATAAGCGAGAATTTGTAGTACTTATTGCAACTCTTGCAATGTGTGTGGTATTTACAATACTTAATAAGAATTTTGTACAATATAATAACATTATAACTGTTTTACAGCAGATGGTATTAAATGGTGTACTTGCCGTTGGTATGATGTTCACTATTATAACCGGTGGTATCGACCTTTCAGTAGGTTGTACATATGCCATAACCGGTATTGTAGTTGCATCCTGTACAGTTAATTATGGAATGAATCCATTCCTTGCGATAGTAGTTGGTATCCTTATTGGTGCAGTTTTAGGTGCATTTAACGGATTCCTTATTAACAAATTAAAATTGCAGCCTTTCATTGCTACTCTTGGTACAATGAGTTTATACAGAGGTATTGCATACGTAGTAACAGGTGGTGTACCTGTAACAAATGTACCGGACTCATATAGAAATATCTTTAATGGTGAAATGTTCGGTGGTATCAGATATTACATTGTAGTAATGATTGTAGTGTTTGTAATTGCACATGTAATCTTATCAAAGATGAAGAGTGGTGATTACCTTTACGCAGTAGGTGGTAACGAAGAAGCAGCAAAACTTTCTGGTGTTAATGTTATCAAAACAAAATATATAGCATATATTTTCTGTGGAATTTGTGCAGCAATTGCCGGAATGATAATGCTTGCCAGCTTAGGTTCAGCTGAAGCAACAGCAGGACAGGCTTATGAAACAAATGCAATCGCAGCTGCAGCAATTGGTGGAACAAGAATGGCAGGTGGTAAAGGTACAGCACTTGGAACATTTATTGGTGCACTTATGTTATCAGTATTAAAAGTAGGTATGGTTGTTATCAACGTTGACTCCTTCTGGCAGTTCGTAGTAACAGGTATTATAATTATCGTAGCTTCATACTTTGAATTCATTCAGCAGGATATTAAAGGATTTGTTTCAAGACATAAGAAGACTGCATAATAGATATCTGCTAAGAAAAGAGGATGTGGAATGAAAAATAAGATAACAGTAATTGGTAGTTTAAACTACGATATGATATTAAAAATTTCAAGAATGCCATATAAAGGTGAATCTTTTCCGGCAAACGGCATGGTTGCCAGCGCCGGAGGAAAAGGAGCCAATCAGGCTGTCCAGGCTGCAAAGCTTGGACACCCTACATATATGGTAGGATGTGTCGGCTCAGATGAAATGGGAGAATTTCTTCTGAAAACAGCTGCAAAGTATAATGTTAATACAGAGTACGTCAGAAAGACTTCCGGAAGTAGTGGAATGGCAGTAATAAATAACCTGGAGGACGGAAGCGTATATGCAGTTGTTGTAAAAGGTGCTAATTATGAGGTAAGCAAACAAGATATTGATAGTTCCCTCCCTATCTTGAAAGAGTCCGGTGTCTGCATTTTGCAGAATGAAATACCTGCAGAAATTGTTGAATATAGTATTAAAAAGGCAAAAGAAGCAGGATGCGTAGTGGTATTTAATGCGGCACCGGCCATCGAGATTAAGGAAGAGTATCTGTCGATGGTAGATATATTAGTTGTAAATGAAGTCGAAGCTGAATTTTATTGTGGGGAAGTAATTGATTCTGTGGATAAAGCAGTAGAACAGATAAAAGTAATGGCAGACAGATTGGGTAACAGTGTTATTTTTACACTTGGAGCTGAAGGTTCCGTTGTTGCCACTGGGGGAAAAGTAGAGATTATTCCTTCAATAAAGGTTGAAGCAGTTGAAACTACAGGTGCAGGAGATTCATATATAGGAGCAATCAGTCATTGTCTTATAGAAGAAATGGATTTAATTAGTGCCTGCAAATTTGCAACGAAATGCAGTTCTGTAACAGTTTGCAGATATGGAGCCCAGGACAGCATGCCAACACTTGAAGAAATTCGCTAAATATTGACAAATATTGGCAGCGAAGTGTATGATTAGTCTGTTAGAGGAGAGTAAAGTATGATTCCATATGAAAGAAAGTTACAAATAACTGAATTGTTGGAGAAAAGCGAGATAGTTTCTTTAGAGGAAATCTGCAGAGCATTAGGCGGTGTATCTGAGTCTACTGTAAGAAGAGACTTGAAAAGCATGGAAGAGGAAGGCGAAGTTACTTTACTTAGAGGTGGCGGTGCCTGTTTGAAAAAAGGCGGATATGAAATTCCAGTTATGTCAAAACAGAATAAAAATGTAGCAGAGAAAGAGAAAATCGCAAAAGAAGCAGCACGATTGGTGCATGATGGAGATTCGATTTACATCGATTCAGGTAGTACGACTTTAGCTATGGTGAAGTATTTAAAAAACAAAGATGTTACTATTGTTACGACAAACGCCCTGATTTATCAGGAATTGCAAAATCCTAATTTGAAGTGTATTATCGCAGGCGGTGAAATAAATAGAACAACAGCTTCTATCATAGGTGTTGCTACGAACAATTTTCTGGAGAATTATTATTTTGATAAGGCATTTATAGGAATATCAGGTTTCTCACGGGAGGCAGGATTTAATACACCTAATTTGCTTGAAGCAGAAAAAAAGCAGCTTGTAAACAAAAATTCAGCAAAAACATATATACTTTCAGACAGCAGTAAGTCAGGAAGAAATACTTTATGCAAGGTATTGGATTTAGAAGAAGCTACTATTATCTGCGAGAAAGTCACGGATGTAGTTGAGGCTTGTGGTGACTATATAATTGCAGAGTAACTTTTATAAGTGAGGTAGGAAAGTGAAAATAGGAATAGGTAATGACCACGTAGCAGTGGATATGAAGAATGAAATAAAAAAGTATCTTGAAGATAAAGGATACGAAGTTATAAATTATGGAACAGACTCCAAGGAAAGATGCAACTACCCTGTTTATGGTGAAGCTGTGGCAAATGCAGTAGTAAGTGGAGAAGTTGATTGTGGAGTTCTCATTTGTGGAACAGGTGTAGGAATTTCATTGGCAGCAAATAAAGTTAATGGAATAAGAGCCTGTGTATGTAGTGAGCCATACAGCGCAAAATTATCGAAACAGCACAATAATTCTAACATCATTGCTTTTGGAGCAAGAGTAATTGGGGTGGAAACTGCAAAGATGATTGTAGATGAGTGGCTTGATGCCGAATATGAAGGTGGAAGACATCAGGTTAGAATTGATATGATAAAAGAAATCGAGGAAAAACAAAAGTTAAAATAAAAAGGAAAGAGAGGCATTTAAGTTATGAAGATTACAAACTTAAAAGATCCTAAAGAATTTTTGAAGATACTTGATGAATGCAAAGGAAAAGTCGAGTTGATTACAGCAGATGGCGACAGACTTAATTTGAAATCGAAGTTATGCCAGATTGTATCGCTTGATACTATTTTTTCCTCTACAACAGAAATTCCTGAGTTGGAGATTGTAGCACATGAACTTGAGGATTCCAAAAGAATTATGGAGTATCTGACAAGAGCATAAAGTAATATATATTAAGAAGCCGTTATTGATTAATTTCAATTACGGCTTTTTCTTTACAGATATTCATATGTGTAGTATAATAACAATTGTTATAAATAACATTCGTTATAAATGGAGACAGGAATATGCCGGCAAAAAGAAAAATATATAAAGAAGATATAATAAACGCATCATTGAATATTATAAGAGAAAAAGGTATGGACGGATTAAATGCCAGAAAGTTGGCAAAAAAACTAGGATGTTCAACCCAACCTATTTTTTATATTTATTCCAGTATGGATGACATAAAAAAAGATGTCTTAAAAGAAGTAGCCAAAGTGTTTGATAATGCGATGATGGATAGTAATTATGATAGACCTGTGTATAAAGACATAGGACGGAATTATATAAAATTTGCTCAAAATGAACCTGAAATTTTTAGGCTGTTATTCAACAGTGACTACAGGGAAGGTGCTATAGATTTTATTAAATTAACCGGTTCATCAAAGCCTATATTTGAAACAATTTCAAAACAGACAGGATTATCAAAAAAGGAAGCAGAAAAGTTCCACTTAAAAATGTGGTTGTATGTCAATGGAATTGCAAATTTGGTGCTAAACAACACATGCAATTTTACAGATGATGAAATTGATGAATTGTTACGAGAACAATATATTTCTATGGTTTTGTTGGAAGTAGATAGAGGAAATATAAAAAAAGAAGTATTGGAGAATGTGAAAAATAAAAAATTAAAAAGAAAATAAAAATGTAAGATATATATGAGGTGCATTGTATGGAAAAGGTAATAGAAATTGCAAATTTAACAAAAGAGTATAAAGAGAAAAAGGCTGTAGATGATTTGTCATTTGATGTATACGAAGGAGAAATATTGGGACTTTTAGGTCCAAATGGAAGTGGAAAAAGTACAACTATCAATTCCATTCTGGCATTGATAAAATACCAAAGTGGCACAATTAAAATATTTGGTCAGGAGATGAAGCCGGATTCATATGACATTAAAGAAAAAATCGGTGTTATTTTTCAGGATGTTGCTGTATTTGATGAATTAAGCGTTTATGACAATATTAATTATTTTTGTGGATTGTATATTAAAGATAAAAATACAAGAAAGCAGTACGTTGAAGATGCAATCAAGTTGGTCGGTTTGGAAGAATTTAAAAAATATCTGCCTAAAAAGTTGTCCGGAGGGTTGCTACGACGGTTGAATATAGCCTGTGGCATAGCACACAAGCCTAAACTGATTTTTTTAGATGAACCAACAGTGGCTGTTGATCCACAAAGTAGAAACAATATTTTAGATGGCATAAAGAAATTAAGAGATGATGGGGCAACCATTGTTTACACTACTCATTATATGGAAGAAGTGGAGATTCTTTGTGACAGAATTATTATTCTGGATAAAGGAAAAATTATTGCTCAGGGAACAAGCGAGGAGTTAAAGAAAGAGGCCAATATTGAAGAAAAAATTGAGAGAGTAGGCCCAACTTTAAATGATGTATTTTTGAAATTAACAGGGAAGGAATTAAGAGACTAATGTTTGTTCATAATTTGAAGTATACTATCAAAACATTATTCAAAAATAAAATATTAATCTTTTGGACATTTGCCTTTCCAATAATTTTAGGAATCTTTTTCAACATGGCATTTTCCAATATTGAAAAAGATGAAGTGCTTAAAGTTTTTAACATTGCAGTGGTAAACAATGAGCAGTTTGAACATCAGAGCATATACAAAGAGGCAATAGACGAATTATCAAAAGGTAAAGACAAGCTGTTTAATGTGCAGTATGTTAAAAAAGAAAAGGCAGATTTATTGCTGGATGATTCAGACGTTGAGGGATATATTGTTTTTGAAAATAACAAGCCACAGGTAGTGGTAAAAGAAAATGGTACATACCAGACCATGCTTAAATTTGTGGTAAATGAAATTACCCAAAACAAAATAATGGTAACGGACTTAAGTGAGCAGGCCATAAGAAAACAGATGGAAAAAGGAAATATCAATGTTGATACAGCAAAAACAGTCAGTGATATATTAAATAAAATTCAAAATCAGCAGGTGAAAATGACCGATATTTCCAGCCCCAATCTAAGTTATATGCAGATAGAGTATTACACTCTTATTGCCATGGCATGTATGTACGGTGGAATGCTTGGACTGACTGCAATTAACGCAAGCCTTGCCAATATGAGCAGCAAAGGTAAGAGAATATCAGTATCTCCAAACCGAAAAAGTACAGTAATATTAAGTGCAGCAATGGGCTCTTACTTTGTTAGTCTGGTTGGACTTGCCATCTTAATGCTGTTTTTGAAGTTTGCATTGCAGGTGGATTTTGGAGACAATCCTTTACTGGTTCTGCTTCTTGCAGCTGTGGGCAATCTGGCAGGTATTTCCCTTGGCATTTTGATTGCTTCAATATTCAGGGTATCAGAGGGAGCAAAGACAGGTATCACAATTGCTGTTACAATGTTTCTTTCCGTGCTTTCAGGAATGATGGGAGTAACGTTAAAATATGTAATAGACAAAAATGCTCCAATTGTAAATCTGATTAATCCAAACAATCTTATAACAGATGGTTTTTATTCTTTATATTATTACAACACATTGGACAGATATTTCCGTGATGTATGTTATTTACTGGTGTTTGTAGCAATCTGTTTGATTATTTCTTTCGTAAGTTTAAGGAGGGAAAAGTATGACAGTATTTAGCACAATCTTAAAAATATTAAATAAACTGAAAGGTATGCTGATTTTGTATACAGTGATGCTGGTAGCAATTACTACTATCAATCAGACATCAGGAAATAAAGTGACAAACTTTGAAGAGTCAAAACCGGACATGCTTATTGTAAATAATGATAGCAAAAATGTTATCACAGATGGATTTGTTGATTATATAAAAAAGCATGCAAATATTAAGGATATTGACACATCAAATCAGGATAAAATAAATGATGCCATTTTTTATAGAGATGTAAACTTTGTAATTTATATCCCGGAGAATTTTGGAAAAGATTTAAAAGATGGTAAGGAGCCTTCGCTTAAATACAAAGAAACCGGTGATGAATATGCAGCATACAGCAGAATGCTTGTGGAAAAATATATTAAAACGGTTAAGACTTACAAGGACTACTACAGTGGAAGGCAGTTGATAGAAAAGGTAAATAATATAGTTGGAAATGATACGAAAGTGCAGGTGAAATCTTCGCTTGATACGTCAAAAATGAGTACAATGACAGCTTATTTTAACTTTTTAAATTATGCACTTTTGGCAGGCTGTGTGTACTGTATTACCATGATTTTGGCAAGTCTTAAACAGGAAAATGTAAGAAAGCGAACTATTGTAAGTAGTTTTAATTACAGGAAATATAACAGAATTGTACTTTTTTCAAATGCAATAGTAATAGTGGCAATGTGGATACTTTACATGATACTTAGTTTAATTTTGTTTAAGGATACCATGTTTACTGCAAATGGTTTGGCATTTGTACTCAATTCTCTGGTATTCGCTTTGTGTGGTCTTAGTATTGGATTTTTGATTGGAAACATTACCACAAACAAAGCTGCAATCGGTGGTATTGTAAATGTGGTGGCACTTGGCACATCATTCCTATGTGGATGCTTTGTACCATTTGAATACATGCCTGATTATGTGTTAAAAATTGCCCACGTATTACCAACATATTATTTTGTGGCAAATAATCAGTTAATTAAAACCATAGAAAGTTTTAATATAGATACATTAAAACCAATATTCATAAATGTTGGAGTTGTGCTGGCATTTACTATCGTATTTGTTGTTTTGTCAAATTACATTAGTAAGAAAAAGCAGAGGGTGTAACACAGAAAAAATTGTATATAAAAGTTCACAAAATAATTAGTACTAACCTTTTGATAAAGGAATATCAGGCAACAAAAATTATATTCTGTTGTAATTATAAAACGTTGTTTAAATTATCACTATATAATAATATAATGATGTTACTATTAAAGAAACGATAGAATTTAAACAAAAAATAGGAGTTTTTATGAAGAAAATAATAAGTGTATGTATGGTTATTATATTGGCCCTTTCCATAATTCCAAATGGAAAAATATATGGTGAAAATTATGCAGGTTTGAATTTACAGAGTTTAGAAGGAGAATGTAATTTTACAAACCTTATTGTGTTTGCCAGGTTTTCAGACGAAGATGAGTTTGTAGACAATGAATACAGTGGCAATTCTGTTAGAAAAATCACAGACAATTCTTACAATAATGCAGATTTTAATGTTTCAGATTATTATAAAACTGCCTCAAATGGAAAGTTACATATGAACAGTGTGTATTTATTTGACAAGGGCGGTTCTATACAATTGTCACATCCAAGAGGTTACTATGCTGAATACAGCGATGAAAATCCTGAAGGCTATATGGACAATGGAGAAAAATCACAGCGTATGTACGAACTAAAAACAGACTGGTCTGAAGCTATAAACAGAGCTATATCAGCGGACAATGTGATTACAAATTATGATGGTACAAAAAAGTACAACTTTTCTGAACTTGATAAAAACAACGATGGGGCAATCGATGCAATCACCATTATTTACAAAAATACAACTCAGAGTATTTCTGTGGGTTGGTCATCACCTTTGTGGAATTATAAGGATTATGCAGATTACGTAAAAATAAATGCAGATGGAAAAACAATTACAAGTAAAAACTATGTACAGCTGACAAATTCTTATGATTATTTGTACAAGGATAATCGGGAAAATGTGATTTTGCCTATGGCAGTGGCGACTCATGAAATGGGCCACATTTTAGGATTTAAGGATTTGTACAATAGCTCAAATAGTTCGCCGGTATACTATATGTCTGCAATGGCAAAGCATACGTCACCTGTGCCACAGTTTATATCTGTAAAAGAAAGAGAAGCAAAGGGGTGGCTTACATCTGATAATGTTAAAACAATTTATCAGAATGGACAGTATACCTTAAAGGAAGCAGCGACTAGAGGAGATTCACAGATAGTCGGATACAAATTAAATTTAAAAGGAACCAATAAAACACTGTACTTAGAATATAGAAATTTCGGCACAGGTGGTAATAAGTATGATTGTCAGTCAAAAGAATTGTATAAAGCAGATGGAACGAAGCTAAAAGGATTGACAATTGGTTCAGGACTTGTTTGTTATTTGGTAGAGAAAGACACAAAATTCCCAAACAACATGGGATGCGTTGCAGGAAAGTGGAATTATGAAACATTAGGTGGCACATACGCAACAAAATCTGACGCACCATTAAAACTGAATCAGAGCTTGGAAATAACCGATGATATGTATGTTGAAGTCACAAACATAACTGATAATCAATTAACATTTAAAATAGAAGGTGATTTTGAAGAACAACAGACTGAAATTAAAGAAATCTCAGACAGGGAAAAATATGATGGAAGGGACGATGGCATAGTAACACCAGTAAAAGATCAGGGAGATACCAATTTGTGTTGGGCATATTCAAGCATTGCGGCAGCAGAATCATCCATTTTGAAAAGTGGAATTGATCCTATAGTAACAAAAGATACACTATCATTAAATCCGGTGGCGGCAGCTTATAGAGTTTTTAAGAGAGAAAGTGATCCATTGGGAAATACAGATGGAGACTGGCAATCAGTAAACTATTTGATGCAGTCAGGAGACCCACTAAAAATTGCCAGGTTATATTCAATGTGGTGGGCACCAGTATCGGGTAATGTGGTTACAACAAATCCATATGATAATCCATCATATAGATTTGAAAATGCAATTTATATACCTGAAAACAAATCAAATCCGGAAGAATACATTAGGTCAATAAAAAAAGCCATAGCAAAATATGGGGCAGTAACATTTCAGTACAATAATGCAAGAGAAACGTTATACTACAATCCAAAGAATGAACAGGGCAGTACAATTTCTCCCCATGCATGCACAATCATTGGCTGGGATGACAATATTCCATCAGACAAATTTGTACCAAATGGTGCTACCCAAAAGGGTGGTTGGCTTGTAAAAAACAGTTACAAATCATTGGAGTATTTTTGGTTGTCATATGATAATACAAGCAGTTGTTCTTATGCATTTTCATTTGCACCAAAGGACAAGTATGACTTTAATTATTACTATGATGGAAGCATGGACGATTTCCCATTAAGAAAAGATAAGTCAGTGGCAAATGTGTTTAAAGCAAAAAAATCTGATAATCTAAAAGACGAATATATAAAAGCAGTAAATGTGGCTATTGGTGGTGAAAATGTAACCGCTAAAGTGGAGATATATAAAAATGTAGATTATCCTTATGGTGGACAGGACAATGTACCGGTTTCGGGTGGTTATCTGGCAAATACTACAACGGCATATTTTGAAAACAGTGGATATGTAACAATAGAACTGAATCAGCCGGTAAAGATTGAAAAAGACCAATGGTTCTCTGCAATAGTAAGTGTTTCAAATGAAAAGGGCGACGCCAAAATAATGACTTCATATAAAAATGGCAGGGAAATGTCATATATAAACAACGGCAGTGGATGGACACAACTTAAAAATTATGTAGGAAGAATAAAGGTATACACAAAATTGGAGAACAAAGTAGAGAATCCAACCATAGAAGCACCAACAACGGAAGCACCAACCACGGCAGTGACAACAACATCAGAGATGGCAACGGAAGAACCAACAACAACGGAAGTGACAACTACATTAGAACCAACAACTGAGAAACAAACTGAGGCACTTGTCACAGTAGAACCGACAACTGAAATATTAACTACAGAAAATACAACATGGGAAACCACTGTAGAAAATCAAACAACTGACGAAACAACATCAGAAAACGCTACAGAAAAAGAACCAACTACAACTTTAGGACAGGTCGTAACAAAGGAGAAGGAACCAACAACTAACGAAAAAGCCACAACTCGTGTTGCCGGTGTAAATAAAAAGAGTTTAAAGCGAATAAAAATTCTAAAAGTAAAAAAACTTAAAAATAGAAAAGTGAGAATTACTTTTAAGAAGATAAGTAAGGCTAAAATATATCAGATACAGTATTCAACTGACAGAAAATTTAAGAAAAACGTAAGAACAAAACGTACAGGAAAGAATACATATCTGTTAAGACAATTACGTGTTAGAAAAAGATATTATGTAAGAGTGAGAGCAATATCCGGAATAACAAAAGGCAGATGGAGTAAGACGAAAAAGTTAAAAGTTTAAAAAGCAGCAATTTTCAATCTACTCTTGTTAAATTTCAATTAGAATAAATATTAAAAAGTGTATGTGGAGTGTCAGTGATGTGTTATACTAATACCTAAATATGTGAAATAGGAGATTAGTATGATATTTACATTGAATGAATTTGTATTGCTGTTTTTTATATATAGTTTTCTAGGCTGGTGTGTGGAAGTAGCCTTTGTAGCCGTAACATCCGGCAGAATTGAAAACAGAGGCTTTTTGAATGGACCGGTATGTCCGATTTATGGTTGCGGAATGCTTGGAGTTTTAGTGGCTTTGGCACCTGTTAAGAGTAATGTATGGCTACTGTTTTTAGGTGGAATAATAATCTGTTCAGCAGTGGAACTTTTTGGTGGATGGATTTTGGACAAAATCTTTCACATGAGATGGTGGGATTATTCAAAGAATAAATTTAACATTGGCGGATATATATGCCTTGCCTTCAGTATTATGTGGGGAATTGCAGTAGTATTTGCAGTTAGATTTGTTCATACGCCAATTATGGCTATAGTAAAGAAAATACCTAAAACCGCTCAGCTTATAATTATTACGGTTTTTGTAGTCGTTTTCATTATAGATATGGTTGCAACTCTCAAAAATCTTATTGGAATTAAAAAGAGCCTTGGACAGTTGGACAAAATCGCTGAGGATTTGTATGGCATTGGAGATCAG
>OBKI01000311.1_pt1 | contig 37717 bp, 28 predicted proteins | sample 1519731 | NCBI WGS metagenome assembly OBKI01 (sample SAMN00265070, study PRJEB22529) | human gut metagenome
TTGAGTGAGCTATCTACCTCATCAAAGCTTATCTGATTAAAGTGGCCTGTTCTTTTAATTGAATAATAGATAGGATAATTAAATTCTTTATTCTTACCTAAGGAATACTCTTTTATCTCAAAGCAAGTATTATTCTCATCAGGCACCTTAACCGCAAAAAATTAAATTATGTTCATATGACGATTTATAACTCTCCCATTTACATAACTTTTTATTATTCTTAAGATTATCAAATGTAATCTTAGAAATCCCATCTAATGAAACTAAACGAGATGCCTCAATAGGATTGATAGAGTTAATATAAAACTTATTCTCTTCATTTGTACAATTACAATCACACTTTAAAATAATTTTGTCATTTTTAGACATTAAACTAACGCTCTCATTTGAATCACAAATACTATTTGCTTTAGATATTAATGATGAAATGATAAGAAATACAAAGATTATAAGTTTCATATAAATTTATTTATCTCTATTATATATTTTCCCAAATAAAATCGATACTAGGTAGAAGAGACCAGATTAAATACTGCCATTTCTATCTCAGAAAAGGATAATCTTAAAATATATAGAATCTTAATTAAAGTAAATCTAATGCCATTATGGATTCTAGAGCACAGGATGCAAAAAAAGAAACTATTTCTTAATTACTTACTTCTAAAAGTAAAAAAATTTAACTACACCTTAAGACAATTTCGAATCAGAAGTACGATCAATAATTTATTTTATCAATACAACTTACATCATCTGTTTTGAACTACATATTGATGTATCTTTACACAAAATCCACCCTGTAATTTTTCTATTCTTCATATTTTTGTAAGTTACATTCAACCACCCACCACTAATACCATTAAGCTCAAAACGATCATTATTAATTAAATAACGCTTTTCAGATTGTACATAATTAGGCACGTCCTGTAATAATGTTTTTCTAATAACAATTCCTTTGGTTATTTTTTTATTTTTCCAGCCTTTAAACAAACTACCATTTAGTTCGGTTTTTATTGATGATTCAGATTTATATGGATATGTATATATAATCTTAGGATTTGATGAGTTCCCATTTTCAATATATTCAATATCATATACATCACCTCCATTTCCCAAAAAATCAGAAATATTTTTATCAAACACATAAATGTCATTACTCAACCTAAAAACATAATTTAAAAAATAATCTCCCACATAAGGAATTCCTGTTTTATTATATGTTGGCTGTATCTTTTGAGACAAAATAAGATAGTTTTCTTTATTTTCTAATTCTTCAAAAAAAGCAAATGCAATCTCGGGTCTTTGAGCTAAAAAAGGGACTTCAAAAATAAGTTTCTTATCTTTTTTATTTATTTGGAATACCTTAATTGTATCTTCTTCTGACATAGGTGATTCAAAAATAATTTGTGAACCAAATTTATCTGTAATCGTTGGATAAGCCTCAATTGAAGCCTGAGAAACCAAAGAATAAAGAACAAAAAAAGAAATAACAATAAATTTATTTATCATTTACACTCTCCATACATTTCAAAAAATATTTTTTTAATGTTGTTTTTATAGCTTACTCTATTAGCATACCCATCCAATCCCTTGTTAACTATTTTAGTAATATCTCTCATAATACTATCATTTGAAAGATCTTTATTATCACTATCAGCTATATTACCTATTTTATTATATATATTCCAAAACCATAATGCCGATTCTATAGCCGCAGTATAATTTGTTTCTAATAGTGAAGGATTCTTCTCAATATCAAATGGTATATATTTTGAACATTTTTCATATGTTTCATAATGAGTTAAATGAATAAAACCACGACCTCTATAATCATTACCAGGATATTTAGCAACTCCATAGCAATGCTCGCCATATGCCTTATCATTACCTAATAAATTTTTATCTATATATTGTAATTTTTGTTCCCTAGTATAATGACCAAGCCCCTTTCTTATAAATCCATTATTTATGACAGTTGGAGATAGCCTATATAAGCTCTCAGCTGTAAAAGATTTTCTTGTATAATTCAAGCTTTCTCTAAAAGCGGTAAAACCTGTTGTTTCTTGCTTTCCTTGCGCTAGCAAATGTATTATTTGTCGACAGGAATCAACTTTATATTTTCCAAATAGATTTTGCGAAGCTAACACTAACGCATCAAGAAAAACTTCACTAACCTCTGGAGAACAAATTTTTCTTAAGAAGTCCTTACTCAGTACTAAAGGCTTACCACAATGCTTGCACTTATTTTGTATTTTTTGTTGTAAGAACCCAATCATCCCCAACGGATGCAGATAATACGCCTGCTTATCCGTGTTAAATCCATCCACCTCTAACTTTATCGATAAGTCCTTTATCCGTTTATCTATTCTCTTAGCGGTATCTTCTTTTCCGTTTGCTCGATAAACACCACAGGTTTGACTAAAATCTGCCGTCCGGGTCTTCTTCCATTCGCTATCATGTTTGACAACAATTCCCGTTAATCTTCTTTGTTGCACGGGGGTTAATAATAAGTCCTTGAGCTTTCCTGCCTCAAATACCACCGGCTTGTTTTTATCCTTATCTAAACTAAGTTCATTCAGAATGGACTTAAACACCGGGTCTAATTCATTTTTCTGCTCAATCATCAATTTTTTCAAAATAATGCATAAAAAAACAACCGCACATTACAAATGTACGGCTGATAAACTCTTTATATTAAACAATATAAAATCATCATATTTTAATCATTATTTAAATTTAAAAAACCTATTAAATAAAAAAACAATAAAATCAAAAGCAAAAGTAAATGCAAGATAAATGAAAATATATGAAAACACATTAATCCAAAAATAATCACTTAGCAGATTCTTATATATTGACATTGGATAATTATCTACATACACATCAAAAAGAGTAAACAAAAATATAAAAAATATAAAAAACAAATTACTCTTCCAATATTTCTTTAGGAACATATGTGTCTCCATTCTTTTTCTTTAGATGTATTTCTATTTTTAATTTATTTTCAAATGCTAAATTTACTATCTTCTTGCATATTTTTATCCAGCTAGCGTTTGAAATATGATCGTCATAGTCATCATTCACACTAGCCTGCTTAGCATTATCCGCAGAAGAGTATACATTTTCTTTAGGTATATATCCAAAACATCCATAAGATCCGCCTAGATGATCATACCCAAAAACACTATATGTCCCTCCTATATGAATTAATACATTTGTCGCTATATTAGGGTTTACCCTTGGTTCATCAATGCTACGACCATCAAGTTTTGTTTGTGTTCGTAGTGGTTTTGCAGGTAATTTTTCACTACCAAATCGAGTTAATTTAAAAGCATTTAAACCATCTGCCTCATTGATAGAAACATATTTGGCTATACCTCTAGAAATATGTTGTGCTCGAGCTGCAGGGAAATTGGGTATCCATAATGCTGTATAGTGATTCCGTTCATAGTTATCTGGTACAAACTCTCTATTAAGTAAAAGTGATTGATTAATAATACCTTTATAAGCTTGTATCTTATTTCCTAAATAATACCAAGAGTCCCTTGTAACGTTGAATGAGTCTATAATTTTATCTGATATCTTAACTCCATCTCTATTTAAATTTCTTATCACTACATTAACTTTATATGTTTTCACAATAACTGCTGGATCTGAAAAAATATAGTCTATCCCCTTTAAAGCCTGTATTGTATAACCCGTTTCTTCTCCCGTTATTTCTAACACTATTATTTTTTGGCTAATTTTTTGTTCAAAAATATAATCTCCGCTCTTTGTGGTTTTAGCCTCTGTTATTCCTTTGTTTCCCATTCCCAATCTTCCTCATGATCAATATGTAATCTACATTTTACGTTTTCTTCATTTTGCGTATAAAAGATAGGAGTTAATCCATCTAAATCAGTAATCCCTTTTTGCTCCCCATCACTAAGCAATATACTAAACGGAACATTTGCATAAGGGTTCCCTTGATCGTCTAACATTTTAAACTGAACCTTGTAAAAAGATTCACTATCATTGACATCCATATCAAACGGACTCACCCCATCTGCCGCGCCCGAGTCTTCCGTAAGTGGTCCCTCAACATACACATTCCCAATCAGCGTAATCCCTTCTTGGTTTAACACGATTTCACCGGCAGGGCCTTGAATATGAACTTCGTCATAACCTTCTAAATCAAACTGTTTACAAACTTGTTCAAAAAGCTCACCCGCAACCCAGCTGCCATTTTGGGCAATCTCAATATTTAAATCTTGTCCGACTTTGATGAGGCTATCAGCATGAACGTTGACTCGACGGTTATTATTCACATTCAGAATATCGTCTTTTTCTATTTTCGTGATTCGATTACGTCCAATACTGCGTATTTGGTCTCGATTGATAGTCAGGTCTTCATCTTGTCCAACCGTTTCCATTCGGTCATTGCCTATATGGATTGTTTCATTGCGGCCCACTTGCTCCGTGCGGTCATGCCCCACTTGGGTCGTTTCATCATGTTTCACTATATGATTAAGATCTTTCTCTGCATGAATAAAGACTTCTTCACGACCCATTTCATCTTCAAAACGCAACTCATTAAAACCATTACCTTTATGGGTTTTGGATTTTATCGTCATACGAGTTTTATGTTTGGGAAGCTCGTAAGGAGGCTCTGTGGTACTGTGATAGGTACGCCCTACCACAATCGGTTGGTCCGGGTCACCATTTAAGAATTTCACCAACACTTCATGGCCAATACGCGGAATCATCATATTACCGTATTGGGCGCCCGCCCAACCTTGCACCACTCGCACCCAACAAGAGCTGTGCTCATCAAAGTTGCCTAATCTATCCCAAGGGAATTGTAGTTTTACTCTTCCCCACTCATCACAATAGATTTCTTCACCTTCAGGGCCTGTAACATGGGCAACTTGTGTACCACGAATAATCGGGCGAGGTTTCAATGGACTGCGCCAAGGTTTGTTGTGTGGTATGAGGAAAAGTGTGTTTTCATAGCGGTTGCCTTCTTCTCCCGCTTCTTCATCTAAACTACCCGTTTGTTTACCCGAATGCTCTACACGCACCACTAGCCAATCCTGATTGAAGGCTGAATTGGCATGCCCTTCTAAGGTAAAACCATAACCCGGTACGACACGCATATCATCGCCCACTGCATTCGCCGTTTCAGAAAGTGCCAGTTCTGATTCTAAACGATAAAGACTAAACGGATTGCCTTGTTCATCTTTCTTATATCGTCCTGGATAGTCATATTTTTCATAAACTGTCGCAGAATTGACCGCACTTTTAGAAGTGCTATTATCAGTCAGCGCAGATGCCTGTGAATGATGTTGATGTTCGAGGTTATAGTTAGGATTTAAGAAGGTGTAATCTCGTAAGGTTTGGCGGGTTGTCGTCACCTTACGGCAATAGTCAAATCGCCAAAGGCAAGCAAATGAACGGTCCCCTGCGGGCTTTGCATTATAGGTTAATGTGCCGAGAATCGGAGAAGCGATACTTTGATGACCAAAATGCAACTCATGGCTGTCTGCACGATGGTCAAAGTAATAATACCAGCCTTCTTCCGCCGCCAAGCGTTCAATAAAGGCTAAATCTGTTTCGCGATATTGCACACAATATTCGCGTTCCCAATCTGAAGGTAAAGGCTCAAAGGAAACTTTTTCTACGCGATTTTTTTGCAATAAAGTGCGGATGATTTTTTCGCTGTTTTGATGCTGGAAAATTCGGCTATCAGATTGAAATGCTGCTCGCGCTAAAGCCGGCTCCACCACCATTTGATAATGCGTACGGACAAACCCTGTTTTCCCCAAACCGAAACTGGTCACAATTCCATTCAAATAACGAACCGGTTGTTCACCTTGCCAAAAAGTGAAGGTTACGGATTGATCCATTAATGCTGAAAATGAAATATTCGGATCAAAACTTGATAACATAAGCTCTAACCGAAATGGCTCTGAAAGCCCTTCAGTCAGCTTAAAACTGATCACATCAAAAGTATGTTTTTCACCGGCATCAAGGGTGTAACGGTAGTCGGATTGAACAGCCATGATTATCCTTTATTTAACGCGTAAAATATCGCCTAGTATAATGTAATTTCATCTATTTCTAAATAGTAAAAATAGTTGTAGTAAATTTCTATATAAAAAAATAAAATACCTAAGTTTATTTATCTTTCAAATGCTTTATTAAAATAAGGATCTCAAATAATGATCAAAATTAACTTAGCCGCGACATTAGGTGCATTAAATGATGTTTCTAAATTAATGTTAGAAGAATCTGCCGCTTATGCAATTAGTTGTGGTGAATCGGAAGTGCTTCCAGCCCATTTATTACTTAAGTCATTGGAAAATCCATTCTCAGACGTTCGCTTTATTTTAAATAAACTTAACATTTCTCACGAAGAACTGACCGCACTTTTACTCAGCAAAACGCAAACATCTCACACCAATATTGACTCTGTACCAAGCTTCTCGCCATTATTGATTGAAATGTTGCAAGAAGCATGGTTACTCGGCTCACTTGAGTTTGAACAGACACAAATTCGCAGTGCAAGTATTTTCTTAGCATTAACATTGAATGCATCGCGCTATTTACCAACTGCTGTTGCGAGCTACTTAAATCAAATTAACAAAGAAACATTACGCCAATCTTTACTGGTATTTGCTAAAGGCTCCGCAGAATCTCAAACTACACAAGAAAATACCGCTGCCCCTTCAGCTGTACATACAGACCAATCTGATTTAGCACGTTTTGCTGAAAATTTAACCGCTAAAGCCTCTGCAGGTAACATTGATCCCGTTCTCGCTCGTGACAAAGAAATTGATCTGATGATCGATATTCTTTCACGCAGAAGAAAAAACAACCCGATTGTAGTTGGTGATGCGGGTGTCGGTAAAAGTGCATTAATTGAAGGATTAGCATTACGCATCGTCAATAAACAAGTTCCGCCACATTTACAAAATGTTGAACTTTGGAGCCTAGATCTTGCCGCTTTACAATCTGGCGCATCAATCAAAGGGGAATTTGAAAAACGTTTAAAATCGGTGATTGATTTTGTAAAAAATAGCACAACACCAATTGTGCTTTTCATTGATGAAGCCCATACCCTTATTGGTGCGGGTGGTAGCGAAGGTGGTAACGATGCAGCCAACCTTTTAAAACCGGCTCTTGCTCGAGGTGAACTTCGCACAATTGCAGCCACGACTTGGTCAGAATATAAAAAATATGTAGAACGCGATCCTGCGCTATCCCGTCGTTTCCAATTAGTGAAAGTGGACGAACCTTCCATTGAAGAAAGTATTGTCATTCTACGTGGTTTAAAACCGCTCTACGAAAAAGCGCATGGCGTTTATATCACGGGTGAAGCACTTGAAACAGTAACAAAATTATCTGCGCGTTATATTGCGGCAAAAAAACTTCCAGATAAAGCCATCGATATTTTAGACACGGCTTGCGCTCGTGTTTCTACGGCAAAGGACACACCACCAAAACGCTTAAGCTACTTAGATAATAAGATCCATGAAATCAATGTTGCCATTGCTGAATTTGAGCGTGATTATCAGCTAGGTGAAACGGTTGATAGTACAGTGAAAACCAAACTAGAAAACCAACTCACTGAATTAGCCGAAGAAAAAAATGTGCTTTCTTCTCGATTTGAATCTCAAAAAGCATTAGTAGAAGAAATTTTATCCTTACGAACCAAGCTCTCTGATTCTGAAACAGAATATACTGAAGAAGAACGTCAAGAATTGATCGCTCAATTACAAGCGAAAAAAGCGGAATATGAAGCAATCAAACCTGAAGAATGTTTAATTCATGCTGAAGTAGGAAGCAAACAAATTACTGCGGTAATTGCTGATTTAACAGGCATTCCTGTAAATAGCATGACGGGTGATGAACTTACAAAACTCACTGAGCTTCCTGATATTCTTAATGACAATATTAAAGGTCAATCTCAAGCCATTGAGCAAATTCACAAAAACTTGCTCACTGCTATGGCGGATTTACGCCGTGCCGGCACACCATTGGGTGCTTTATTGCTGGTTGGCCCTAGTGGCGTAGGTAAAACTGAAACCGCAATTCAAATTGCAGAACATATCTTTGGTGGCAAACAATTCCTGACCACCATCAATATGTCTGAATACCAAGAAAAACATACTGTTTCACGTTTAATTGGTTCGCCTCCTGGTTATGTGGGCTATGGTGAAGGTGGTTTACTGACTGAAGCTATTCGCCAAAAACCTTATTCTATCGTGCTATTAGATGAAGTAGAAAAAGCCCATCCAGATGTGCTTAACTTGTTCTATCAAGCCTTTGATAAAGGCGAACTCGCAGATGGCGAAGGTCGTTTAATTGACTGCAAAAATATTCTCTTTATGCTCACCTCAAACTGTGGTTTCGATGCTGCAAATGATCAGTTTGCCGTGAAAAGTGATGAAGAATTGCGTCGTTCGCTTCTCACATTCTTCAAACCGGCACTGCTTGCGCGTATGCAAATTGTGCAATATCACTATTTAACGACAGATGTAATGCAACGCATTGTAAAAGCAAAATTAGCGAAATTAGAGAAATTAATCGCTGAGCGTTATAAAGCGACTGTTACTATCGCAGAAAATATTCTTAAACATATTGAGCAACAATGTGAAGCCGATACAAATGGTGCGCGTTTGGTCGATGCGATTCTTGAAGGACAACTTTTACCACCGCTTTCCTTAGCATTGCTTCAACGCATCGCTAGTGGTGAGAAAATGTCAAATATCACGATCAATTTTGAGAATGGTGAATACCTCGTTGAGATTGCGTAATTTATGATACAAAACGTCTAAAAATTTGACCGCACTTTGGCTTTCATTCATAAAGTGCGGTCATCTTTTAAGTTATTTTCTTGACGTTTATATTTCAACCTTTAGATTTGAACTGCACAGCAGTTATTGCTATGATTTCAGAAGGCATTTTGCCTATTCAGTCATTTTAAAAGGAACATTATGTCTGTATCCCTTTGGATTTCCACTGCATACCTACAACAATCTCCAAGTACGGATAAATTTGTCGCATTATTGGCTTTTGCCGATAGCCGAGAAACATTTGAGCACCTTGTAAAAAACACCTTTAATTCAGAACAAACGCATTATCAATATCAATTAGCCCCTCTGAAAGCAGAAATCTTTTTTCAACGACATGGGCAAATGTGGCTTGCGTATCAAGCTAATGGATTAAAAGAAGGTGAGGTACGGGTAGTAGAATTAGTTGGGGATAAACCAAAAGAAAATTTTGCTAGTGAGACTAATTACTTACTTTGTCATCAAATCAACAATGTGAAATTGCTAGATAGACAGTTTGGGCGTCACCCGAAAATCTTTGCACCTGATGAGATTTTTAAGCTGCTCTTCCCTAACACGCCAACTCCACCGAATATAACTCAACTTGGTTGGTCTGAAAATCACCAGGAACCGGTTTTCCCCTCGCCCGTTTGGGATGAAAACACATTAAAAAAAGATATCGCACTGTTTGGTGAACCATTACCTGAATTAAAATGTTATTTTATCTTAGACGCGAATAAACATAAACTTTTAGAACCTGAAAGCTTTCACTGTAGAATTGAAAACCTGTTTCAAGGCGAGTTTGCGGAAATCACCAAAGAAATAGGCCCTTATTTAGTCGAAGTTATCCCTTACCCAGACTATAAAGCTGAGAGCGAATTAATGGGCTTGTTTAGTGATAAAGGGGCAATGACAAGATTCAATTGGCATGAAGAGTTAGGCATTTTTATCCACTCCCGTTATGATTTTGATACCGTATTACACCATCTTCGCCACTTTCCAGTAATGAAAGACGAAAATGGAAAGTGGTTTTTCTTCCGTTTTTATGACCCAAAAGTATTACGTAATTATCTAGATGTTATCGCCACCAGCCCCGAAAAACTTAATAAGTTTTTTGGTTATGAAAAGCGCATTATTCATGCTTTTGGCTCTGGCATTGGAAACAGTTTTTATTATTATCAAATTAAAGCATTACCAGAAGACACTAGAAATATTCCCATTATCCTAACTGATTTTGAAATAAAAGGATTTAAAAAGAGTAAGTGGTTAGAAACAAGAGAAAATTTAATGGAGTATGCCCTACAGGAATATCCACAACTCTACTCGGAAAAAAATAAACATGAATTATGCCAAAACTTGGAAGAAGGCTATAAAAAAGGTTACACTTATGAAATTTCAATATTGCAGTATGCTTTAGCCAAACAAAGTGCGGTCAAAAATGGAATAGATTTTATTAAACTGGAAGAACAAGTTACAAAAGACAATACAGCGCCACTAGAACGAGCTATCAAATTGTGTTCATTGTTAAATATAGAATAAAAATTAGAGTAATCAACCATGTCTGAAAAAAAACAATATAAAAAACCAACAGCCACAGTGGCAGACGGAGTCATAGCCCCGTGTCAGAAATGTATTCGTGTTTATCCAACAAGACTAACTTTAAAAGATAGTGCCTTTCAAAATATTCAAGAAGGGAAAGTCCCTGTTTTGCCTGAAGGGGTCCCCTATGCTGGGGACGATTATGCACTACGTCGTTTACGTCCTGGTTATGTTTATATTTTAGCAACCAAGGCAGAATCTGAATCTTTTCCAATTTCTGGTGAAGCCGACAATAACCAAGCGTGGTACATCTACAGCTATATTAGTAATAATGAAAAACAAGGTTTTAGACGATGGAATCTGGTAAGTTTTAATTTGGAGAAAGAAAAACAAGCCTCAAAAGTAGATATAGATGAAGATGATGAGACTAATCATCAAAACAGTATTTCTTCAACACAAGATGGCATTTCTTCAACGCAAGATAGCAGCTCTTCAACGCAAGATGGTAGCTCTTCGGCGCAAGATGACATTTCTTCGGAGCAAGAGCCTCCAACTAAAGACTATCTTGCTAAAGCGACGATAAAAACTGTAGCAGTAAAGGGAAAAGCAATGCTGAGGGACTGCATTGAACTCAATCCGGCTATTTCTACCGCCTATATCATGTATTCTGATTTTGAATTACCACATAGGCTCTTAAAAGAGATTGAACAATCCCCAAAAAGTAGAGACATATGGATGAGAAAAATCAATATCCAGGCTCCCTCAGGAGCAACAGCCGACCTTCAGAAGTTGACTGACATCGTTGCGGATTTCTCATTAAAAGACCTTGATATAAATAATCAAACCTCGAACCATTATCGTTATACTCCAATAGGACGATTAAAAAACTCACAAACAGTAGCAAACAGAATCACAAATGGTAAAGGTATAATCGTCGCATTAGAAGACTCTATTGGAACTATACGAGACTTGGCTTGCTATCACGGTTATTTAGATAAAAAACGAGAGGAGATTCTAGCCAAATATGAATATGCCATCAGAACGGCGACGTTTATCCATTCTCATGCGCAAGCAAAAATTTTATATAATTTTAACCAACAAAAGGAGCGTTCAAAAGCAGTTCAAGATGTAATTGGAAACAAAAACCCTTGGTATACTGATTTCCCCAAAGAATGGGAACGAGTCTATAAAAAACCGATGCCTCTTCCAGTTGCCAAGGAAATCACTTTAGCACAATCATATAAAGAGTATACTAAAGTTGCACCAATTCACTTAAAGAAAGACAGCCATAACGATATATTTTCATCTTTAATAAGAGAATTAAAACTAGAAGATATCCCAGGTGAAAATGCTATTCATAAGATGGCCAATCTTCCTGGATTATATGGGATACATTTTAAACATGTCGCAGAAACCCATATAAAATTAATCAATACAAACTATCGGCGATTTGAATCACTATTTTCGCTTTTAGATAAAGAAGATGAGACTAGTGCCTATATTGCCAATGCTTTTTGTCTCTTCACTCATGGATTACTATGGGGGCTCGATGTTTCTTCCTACGGCTTTAACGCTTGTGTTACGGCATTAGGAAAGTCACTAGGGGAAGAGCTAAATCCAATTAAACCACTGGTAAGCAACGACACAGTTCAGCTACTACAAAATATCGTTAAATTATTTGGTAAATCGCTAGAAGTATTAGAAGCTTTAGCCAAAAGAACTGTATTTTCTATTGCAGCCTATGATTTAGTAGTTGATGTATTAATCACTAAACATAGTGCTTTAGCTAATCCAAATAACCTAACAAAGGTTGGAAAAGGAGGGCATCTTGTTCATTGGAAACGAGTCTATGAGGTCAATCCTTTAGCAAAACGATATACTCATACAGACCAATTTATTGCCTCATCTAAACGAATAAAAGGAGATGTCGTCAATAATATAACATGGAAGAATTCGCTACCAAATGAATATGCTCACTTTAATGTAGGAAATGGGTTGATTTTATTGCAAACATTTGAAGTTTTTCTGGGTTTCTTTAATACACAACAATATCGAACCAAAGCAGGACAGATAGCAAATGATCCATTCTTAGCTGCCGCTCTCGCCCTTGCTGGCTCTAAATCAACTCCAATTTTAGACAATTTTAAGGCTAAAATAGATAAAAGTAGAAAAGACATTACACCTAAATTAGTGAATCCGGGTATTGCGACACATCCCCATAAACAAAATTTAAAGCTAACAAATTTTAAAATTACTAGCTTATCAGATGCACCAATGTTAAGACAAATCACAAGTAGCTTGGTAAGTGCCAATACAGCCTTAGTATTTTTAAACACTTTGGTCGAATATGGTAACTGGTATGAAGCACGCTATAAAAATGATGTTTTAGGTCAAAATGCAGCAATGTTACGTGGATTTGGAGGGGTAATCTTCTCAAGCTCTTATGGTGTACTTGGACTATTGGCTGAAAACGCCTTAATGGCCTCTGGAATAGCTACAGCCGCAACAGTTGGTCTTTGGATCGGGGGGGCAGCAGTGGTGATCGGCGTGCTCCTTGGCGCCTTTTCAAAAGAGGATATGGACAGTTGGATGGAAAATAGTTTCTGGGGAGAAAGTGAAAAATATTGGGGAAATGCAATTAGTGGTTATGAATGGGAAACAAAACGTGATGATCCATTTAAATTACAATTTGATAGAAGTTTATTTCAATACATTAAGAGCAATGACGGTACAACTATTTCTCAAGAGTCTCAAAAAGTATTTCACTATTATGAAATTGAACTACAACGTTATTTTGCTTTTAAAGAAAAGATAAAACTCTCAAGATATGAGAGTGCGCCAAATGCCGTATTAGTTGAACACTCTTCAATTAGCACAGATGCCATGGCTCACTCTATTCAAGTAGAAGTTCCAATTACAGTGATAACAAATTATGCTCATTATATCTCTACTCAGAAGCCTGTACGTATAGAATTCATAAAAAATGGGCAGGCAGTTATCCATCTCCCTACTACTTGGGAAGGAATCTCTTCAGCCATTATGGGGACTCGTAAAGAAAAAGCTAAAATAGAATCTATCAATTCTAGTTCAGTAAAAAGTGTTAGGCTTAAAGTATCCCTTGCCGATTATCAAGGTTCAGAAGGTAAAATTAGCTCAGAGCCTACCACCATTCCAATGAAGTGAGTATAAAATGAATAAAAATAAGTACCACAAAATATTAAAATATTCCATCCGTCAATGTAATGAAGATGAAATCGAAATCCGTAATGCCTTTTTTGATGGCTATTATCGGGGTTTTATTCGGCTTTTATTTATTGGTATTTTTTGCATGAGTTTATATCAAAACGCTAAATATAAACAACCACCTTTTTTTTATGAAATCTCTGCAATAAAGGAAGATTTTGTGTGGACTTTTAATAAGGATAGTGAAATTAGACCGTTGTACGAAAAATACCGTGAATGGGTTCAAAATCCAGAAACAAGGGAAAAATATCCTAATGAAAAACTCCAATCTTATGAAGAGTATAAAGAAAATTACACTCGCAAACCTTGGGCAAAATGGCATATTATCCGAACTATTTTCCACCCAATTTGGATGGCATTTCTGCTATTTTTATTCTGTCTGCCACGTCCACGCGGAATCCGAGTAAACCGTAAAAAACAGATTATTTATGCGCCGATTTTAAACGGTACCTACCGCGTCGCCTTTGTGCCGAAAGAAGGCGACCCGCTAGGCGGTGTAGTCTATTCCTGCTATGGCCCGCATCCTTGGGGTGGTGACAGTTTGCATTCTCTGACTATAAGCATTCAGGAAGAGAAAAATATGCTTCCCTCTCGCCATCATTTAGGTGTATATCCTTCTGTTAGCTCTACGCAAAGCTCCGCTATTCTACAAGCTATTCGTGCTTACTTAACAGAAGAGAATCCTGAATTTTTAAAACACATCAAACCCCGTTTTAGCGTGTGGCACTATATTATCACCATCCCATTTTGCAATGCTCTCGCCATTCCCGTACCGTTTAACCGAGGTAAAGCTGATGCGGCTATTGAACAAGCCCTCGCAGAATGGAATAAAAAAACGAATAATCAAAAACAAAAATGGTTTAAGGATATAGCTGAAGAACAGAAAATCATTAATGAAGAACTTGCCATCAAAGGCTTAGATAATCACACGCTATAAGATAAGTTAGAAAAGTGCGGTAAAAATTTTTCAATGTTTTAAAAAATATTTGGAAAATCAACCGCACTTTTATTTGAGATGAATAAAGAAAACATGGCAGAACAACAAAACAAAGACTGGCTAGATAAACTCGGGGAGTTTTTCAGTAAGATTTTCATTAATCCAGATAAATATATTGCCTACTCCATTCGTAAACGTGGCAACGATGAAATTGAAATTCGGGATTCCATTTTTGATGGGTATGCCCGAGGGTTTATTCGCTTTATTCTATTTGCCGGATTTTTAATTGTTGGATTTGGTGGGGGAAATAACTTAAATGAACCATTTGCATCTCAAATAGAATCTATTAAATTAGATTTCACTTGGGCATTTAATCCAGATGAAAGAACAAAACCATTATATGAGCAATATATAAAGACGGTAACATCTGATGAGTTTAAAAAGGATTACCCAAATGACCGCATTATTCCTTATGAAGAATATCGAAAAATGTATATAGAGGAGCGACAATATAGAGTTGTAAGAGCTTATTTTCATTTTATTTGGCCTATTGTTTTACTATTTTTTATTTTCCTCCCCCGTCCACGCGGCTTTCGTGTCAACCGCAAAAAACGGGTGATTTATTGGCAAACCATCTTTGGCAGCCATGCCATCGCCTTTGTGCCGGAACAAGGTGACCCGCTAGGCGGAATCAATTACAGCCGTTTCGGCTTGTATGCGTTTGGTGGTCATGAACGTTTTTCATTACAACTTTGGATTGACGATTACCTTTCCAAACGCCGTGTTACCGCACTATTTGGGGTATACCCGAGCCCGAGTTCTGAACATAACGCCCAAATCCTACGTGCGATTCGTGCCTATCTCACGGAAGATAATCCGGAATTTTTAAAGTATGTAGGCAGAGATTTTAAAAACTTCGGCTTAAAATTTAATATTGCTTTATGTAATGCTTTTGCATTGCGTGTACCGTTTAGTCGTAAAAAAGCCGACCGAGCCATTGACCTGGCGCTTGCCGAATGGAACAAGAAAACCCCAAATCAAAAACAAGGCTGGTTCAATGAACGCCGCGCAACACAAAAACTTATCAATGAACGCCATCTGCGGGAAGAATTAGATAACGAAGTAAAATAAACCAATTTAAAACAAAGTGCGGTAAAATTTTCAACGTTTTAAAACGCTTAGAAAATCAACCGCACTTTTATTTTTTGTGAAAATTAGAATAGAAAGCATCCTGTAAGGTATACTAAATGCCAAAAAATCAGATTCAGAAATAATAAGGAAAATGATGAATCGAAATAAAATTTTCCATGATCTCGGCTTTTCAATACGCAAAGTCAATGAGGACGAAATTGAAATCAAAAACTCAACTTTTGATGGCTATTTACGAGGCTTTTTTAGAGCTCTAATTATTGGTATTTTATTAGTAATTTCATTTTTAGATTATCAAAGTGGGAAATTTCCCTTATCTGGAGTATATAAGGAAATAAAAAATGATTATATTTGGGCTATAAATCCAGATGAAAAGATTTTTACGCTATACAAAATGTATCGATTACATGATGACGATCCAACTTATTTCCAGCGTTATCCTGAAAAATACCCACCTCAACCCTACGAAGAATTTAGAAAACCCTACGTCACAGAAGATTTTTGGAAAAGACATGTGTTTTACTTTGAGCTAATTCCAATCTTTTTAGTATTTGTACTCTTTTTCTATCCTCGCCACCGCTCAATTCGACTTAACCGTAAAGAGCGGGTCATTTATATGCAAGCCTTTCATAAAATTTTTGTCATTCCAGTGCCGGATAAAGGTGACCCATTGATGGGCATGAAATATAACCGCTTTAGCTTTTATATGTTCGGTAGCCGCAAACACTTTTCGTTGTTGATGACGGGGCTTGTAGTGGAAGGGAAATACACCGAGGCTGAACTTTTAGGTTGTTATCCCCTGCCGAATCCTCTGCATAACATGCATCTGATTAAAGCCATGCGGGAATTCTTTACTCAAGAAAACCCTGAGTTTTTAAAGCATATCAGTAGATTTTACCGCACCCCATGGTTTCGTCCTGCTATTGCTTTTTGTAACAGTTTCAGCTTTATTCGTTTTCCTATTTCCAGCAGAAAGAAAATCGACCGAGCTATCGCAGAACACAAAGCATTTTGGAATTCGCTTTCTTACAAACAACAAATGCAACGTTATGATAAAGCCGTAAAAGAACAACAAGAACTTAATGAACAACTGGCTTCAGAGGGCTTAATTAACGAAGTCAATGATGACTGGGAGGAAACCGAGAAATCGCCAGCTTTAAGTGGTTAGCAAGGTTTTAGTTATAATATTAATAAAAGTGCGGTGGAGAATTGAAATGTTTTTAAAGCATGTAAACAATTAACCTTACTTTAAAGTAGAGTTTATTTACCCCCTTAAATATCATGGGATTTAAATACTCTAACCATTTAAAAAATTTACTTATTTCATCTAAAATTTAATGTTAAATCGTTTATAATTTGATATAGTTATGCTTGTCTGTAAAGACAATAAATATATTCATCTTTAAAGTCATTAGGAGAATTTTATGCCTACACCAGCATTTATTTCCATTGAAGGTAGTAATCAAGGAAAAATTACAGCAGGTGCATTTACCGAAGATTCTGTCGGTAATGTTTATGTTGAAGGTCATGAAGATGAGATCATGGCACAAGCGATTAGCCATATCGTGACTGTTCCAACTGATCCACAATCAGGTCAACCATCCGGTCAACGCGTTCACAAAGCATTCAAATTTACTTGCTCTTTAAACAAAGCAGTACCTTTAATGTATAACGCATTAGCTTCTGGTGAAATGTTGCCAAAAGTTCAAGTAACTTGGTTCCGTACCTCTATCGATGGTCGCCAAGAAGAGTTCTTCTCAACAGTATTAGAAGACGCAGTAATTGTTGATATGAACTTAGTGATGCCAAATGCTCAAGATCCAAGCAACGCACCATATACTCAATTATTAGAAGTAAGTATGAGTTACCGTAAAATTAACTGGGATCACACTATTGCTGGCACATCAGGTTCTGATGACTGGCGTAGACCACAAGTTTAATTTTATCTACTTGATGAAAAAGCTAAATAGAATTCTATTTAGCTTTTTTATTTTCTATAAAAAAAGGGAAATATTATATTTCCCTTTTACTTAAATTAATTATTTTCTGGAAACTTCACTTCTTCTTCATAAATTTCCATTGGTTCTAAAGAGCTTTTACCTTCTTTTTCCGTATCAAGTAATTTTGATGGCAATCTAAAGTTGCTTAATACGCCACCAAAGAACGGATTTGTGCCATTTTCTACCGTTAATCTATAATTGATCGCCCCACCATTTAATTTAAATGAGAGATCTACAGATTGTCCATTTACCTTCTTCGCCGCCTGATCTAGTACTCGGAATAATGACCATTCACCTGTTCGACGAAGAGTTGATGTGTCCCCAGTTGATGTTACGAGCGTTAAGCTTGTTTCTACATCTTGTCGTGTCGTATTTGGCCAAATTAAACGACTTGCAGATGGCACCTCATGGCTATACTTCAGCAACTGCCCATCAATATTAAATGTTGATGCCGTGAACTTACCAGAAAGCCCCAACGGTTTTAAGCTGAAAGAAATATTCACATTACCTGAAGCATCAAAATAATTTCGTTGAATATTTTGTAAATCCTGAAGTGCGGCTAAAAATGATGATGAAATCACGCTTTCACCGTTCACGACAGAAAGTTCCGCATTGTCTTCTAAGAAGAATTTTAAATAATCATTATAAAAACGCTGCACTCGTCCGTTTGGCCCAAAGAACTCACGGAAATCATCCAATGAGATATTTTCGCTTGCCTTACGATTTAATGGGTAGCGATTTGCAATTCTGCTCTTATAGAAACCATATACATTACGATTCCATAGTGCATTGATCTCACTTAATGCCGTTTTTAGTTCTAGTGTCCAAGCCTCATCCGCAACTTTATTTAATTGAGTTGAAAGAGGCTCTGCCATTTCATTCGCTAAACGTTTTAAATCAACAGTTGGATTTGTTCGTTCTAAATTAAGCTCTGCCATAATGGCTTTCAATGCAGTTTGAGATGGCTCCGGTGATTTCTGAATCGTCTGCATATAGAATTTTAACTCAGACAATTTTTTCATTACCGTATCCATATGCGGCTGTCCAGCATCTGATGCGGCTTTTACCTCATTAACCAAAGGAGCAAAATGTTGTGCAATTTGCAATGAGGCCATTTGATTTGCTGTAGCTACATTTGTATTTTCATTACGATTTTCAGCATTAATTCCCGATAGACTTGGATAAATATCACTGTTCTTATCAATTAAATTAATCATTTTTTGTAATGGTTTTTCATTACCAGTTAAAGCATCTAATACATCTACTGCATGACGCAAATCAACAAAATGAATAATCTCTAAATTATTTAGTGCATCTTGCCATGTCTGAATGTAGTCCGCGATGTAACGCTCTCGAATCTCTTCAGATAAATTGGCAAGCTCTTCTTTTGAATAATTCGTTGTTTGCTGTTTACCTAGCACCCAAGCATCTATCGCAGCAAGTTGCAGCAAATCCTGAGCCTTAGGATCATAAAAATCTTTATATGCCCAATCGGTAAATAGTGGACTAATTAATGTGCCATACCAACTAATATTTTTATCTCTAAAGAACGTTTTAGGATCTTCAGTTGTAAAATCAGTTTTAAATATAGTGGTAAAAGTTTGCCCAATTTCAGCTTTCAAATCAGTGGCTGGCTGCAGTTCTGTATTTGCCAGAATTTTAAAGTTTTGATAAACACGGTCCGCCAGTGGTAATTTGCTGTATTCCTGCTGTTTATCTGCAATTTTCTTATCAAACATGCTGAGATCGGGATCTACATGTTCCATTGCATAACTAAAATGAGCCATAAGCTGACGCTGAATATCTGGATTCTTAGGATAATTTTTTTGCAGATATTTCGTCATCCACTGCTCTGGAATTTTAACCTTTCTATTTGCCATATCGTCGATCATTCGATAAACACGCAATAGCTCAAGTCCTTCATTACTATCTTCAGGTAAAGCGTCCATTTGCTCAATCAATCCCATCGCAATTTCAGGCAAAAAACGCTCCCCAAGGAATTTTTTATAGGCTTCACTTACTTTTCCACCTACTTTTTTACCTTGATACAACCCAAAATCTTTAATTATAGGTAAGGCCTTTTCATAGTCTCCATAACCATATGTTGCCTGACGTAATATGTTCAATGGTTTTAATAAATTACGTCCGGTTGGATCCATGGATTGGCTAATATTCATTTGACGGAATTCTTCTGTCAATTTTAGAATTTTTACTGATGTTGTTTTATTTTGATAGAAGTAATTTTGCCATGTCGCTAAAACACAAATACCACACACAGCCATCGCAACAGCACCTAGAATAAACTTACGTTTACTGCGTCGAATTTCTTTTTCATTATCGCTAACAAGACCCGCTTCAGGATAAATAATATTTTGAAAGAAATTATACGTGAAATAGGTTCTTTGAGAGCGCTCTGGCAAATAGCTTGGCACAACATGTGGCAAATCAAACTGCTTAGAGATAGCAGCTTGATAAAAATCCATTGGAATGCCTTCTTGGAAGATAGAAGAAAAATACACACCACGAACATAAGGTGTAGTTGTGAAACGATCGCTCTCTAATACATCGCTAATAAATTGAAGCAGAATATTCTGCATACCACCTAATTGGCGAGCATACATGTAAAGTGACTCTCGTTCTTCTTGTGAAATTGTTCCTGCTAATTTATCAAAAACAATTTCCTCGATCTCTTTAACAAAAGCGGTATAACTATCAGCCAACTCTTTTGTCCAATTATCGATTTGTTCATCTGTATTTAATGTGAAAGAAAAACCTAAATTTTTATGACGTTCAGCTTGTTTCAAATCATTATAGAATGTTTCAAAACCCTCAATAAGATCGGCTTTGTTTAAAACAACATAAACGGGTATACGCGCCCCAAACTGTTCAGTTACTTCACGGATTCGGTTGCGTAATATAACAGCTAATGCTTGTCTATCACTGTGATTTGATGCAATTAACTTTGGAAGATCAACAACCAAAATAATGCCATTAATTGGTCTTTGTGGACGAACATCATTAATCCAATCAAGTAAATGTGACCATAATCCTTTTGCAATTTTGCCATCAGGATCTCGTTCCGTACCTAACTGCTGAATCATTCCGCCTTCAGGATCAAGCAAAATAGCATCATCACTTGCCCACCAGTCAATTTGATATAAAGAGTTCTCGCGCATATAACGCTTAGACGTTCTTTCTACCGCGGTAAGAGTAAATTTCTGGTTCGAGCGATTAATAAAGCTTGTTTTACCAGCTTCATCAGAACCGAGAACCATATACCATGGAAGCTGATAAATGTAATCTTTATTAGATAAATGATTTTTAAGTGCTTCAGACATCAGTTCAAGGCTGTCATCTTGATCCTTGATATAAGGTAGAATAATGTCTTTTTCCTCTTGCTCTTTCTCTAAATCATTTTTTTCTTTGTTTAAGCGAGCGTTCTTGAGTTGAAGTTTCAAAATAGCAATAATTGCTAAAGTAAGCAAAACAACAACGGTGGCAATAATTCTGCTGCCCATTCCAACTTGTTTCGCTAAGTCATAATCCCAACCTTTTTCATTTGAAAGGCCTGTGAAACTCCAAGATGTACCATAAGTCCAAATTCCGACAAAAATAAGAATTAGACCTAATGTAAGTAATACAGGAAGTGAATTTCTAAGATGTGAAAAAATAGGACGCGTAAACTGGCGAAAAATTCCTAATAATTGGTTCAAATAATTCATTCATTATCCTTTAATAATTTATCTTTTAATTGTTCTATTTGAGTAAAAAAAGTACTATCCCACTCTTCAACTGTGTATTTTTTACAGTGATTAATCAGTTCAGACAGCTCATTAAGCGCAATCGATAACATATCCTCTTTTAAGAAAAAACGTATTTTCTCAAATTGTAAATAATGCTTTGTTCTAACATCAATCACTGATTTTAACTGTTCATCAATTTTTTTCAGAACAGACACAAAACCTTCAGCCGAATAAAGTTCATCAAGATCACTCTCTAATGAGTTTTGTACTGAAGCTTGAGTGCTTACATTCACACTATTATTATCGGAAAGCCAATCCGAAACAATATCACTCAAAAAAGGCTCACCATTTTGGAATTTTGCTAAATGAAATGTAGGAAACTTATTAACAAATTGTTCAGTTACACTTCTAATCGTTTCTGCCGCCTCTTTAAATTTTAAAGCTTGGCAACATTTTGCAGACAAGTAGCTCCCTTCAATCCAATATGGGCTTGTTGTTAACGTTTTTTCAATACGATTTAATAACTCCACACTTGGTGATGAAACAACTAGATCCCGATAATCACTTACTTTATCAAGTGGAACGGATTGCATGGCTGTAATACCTTGGCTATTCATCTCTGGTAATTGGGTAATACTATGCCATAGTCCAAATCGACGGCTTACATAACCCAATATTGATGAAGGCTGTAATTCACAACTGGTATCCGCAACTTGAAAATAAAATTGTTTTAATTGACGGGCATTTGCCAGTTCAAACTTATTTACGTCAGGAATATTTAAAGGAACGTTCTCTGTAGAAACTTGGCTAGCAGTAATTGGTGCATCTGTAGCCGTTTGGTCTGGTACGACTTTATTCACTTCTTTTGTCTGAGAATTCTCAACAAAATCTGACCGCTCTTTTACGAAACGTCGTAATCGAGCTAAAGTAGACTCAACACCTGGAAGTTTTTCATTTAATTGAAGCGAAAGTACCTCTATAAGTTTGTCTATCTGCTCATTTTCTACTGCCGTAAATCTTACATCTGTATTATTTGATGCTGCGTTTTCAAGGCGTTCAAAGATCAGTGTAATGAACTTTCCTTTAAAACGATTAATTGTATTATCGGTTGAAGGCTTAGGATAAGCATTAAAAAGAAACTTCTTATTGAATTCAGAGAACAATGATAGAAAGTCAACAAGATTAGACTTAAATCCTTTATAAAGTAAGGCATAACCTAGATATTGTAAAACCTTATAGTCTTTACAAGACTCAGATAAATACTGCTGAGAATGTGAAATAATCCCTTCCCAATCAATCGTATCATGCTGCAAAGAACCAAACTTCATGACTTGCTCATCAAGCGCAGAAAAAACGATACCCTCTTCATCAGGTGTACCGACGGGGAAATATTCTCCAGCAATATCATCTAAAATGCTCTGATACTTCATTTTACCAACCACATTCTTTTCTTATTGGCGCAACTTGAGATGCAAGTCCGTTATTTTTGAAAATAAACTGACGATCTTCTTGAGGAAGAGAAACTGAAAAAGTATCAATATATAAGATTGATTTTAATTGTTGTATTGCATAAAGCCCTCGTCCAGCATCTAGCAAATAACCTCGTTCGGCACTCTGCCAATCAATTTTAGATGCAGTATGATTTGTATCGTTATTGGCAATATGAACATTCAGTAAATTATGTTTAACGGGTTTATCTAATGCAATTTGGAATCTTGTGATATTGTCTTTGCAAGCAACATATATTGAGGCACTTCCGTCATTACTTAATAAAGCAAGTTCTAAATTATTTTCAGCCCAAGCATCTCGCCCATCAACTTTAGCTAATGTAAAAATATCACCAACTAATTTAGGAACAAGATTACTGACCACACGATCATCTATCATTTGCTCTCTAACCGGTGTGTTAAATACCTTATCAAAACATGCAAGACGATTAATATTTGACTTAATTGAAACACATTGCTCTGCTTTATCCATTTTTTCTTCAGATAAACTATTTGCAGAATATATTGATAAGAAAAAAGCAAACATCGCTTTATATAAAAAAGAAAAACGCGGTGCCATAGCAAAATCCCTCATTACTACATATTATTAATAATGTCATTTACATTATTAATAATCTCAGTTGAATATGAATCCAAGAACATACTATATAAGAAATAAATTAACGCAAAAGCAAATAATGTTCCCCATGCAACACGGTTTAATGACAATGGTTTCTTTACCGTATAATCACTTTTGTAAAGATGCATTTGCTGATTTCTCTGATAATCATACCCACGTAATGGTCTCAGTGTTTTTTGTAATTTAATTAAAATATTTTGAATATTTTCTTGACCATGTGGACTAAGGGCATACTGTCCTTTAAATCCAAGAGCTAAACAAATGTACATAAATTCGAGCAATTCATGATATTTTTCAGGTTCAAGCATCGTTCTTGATAAGATCGAGTAAAACTTTTCTCCACCCCATGTTTCATTATGAAAATGAGCAAGTAAAGAACGCTGCCCCCAAACTGAAGAGCTTCCCCAAGGCGTTGCCATCACCATTTCATCAATAAATGTACACACACAATATCGGAATGAAAGCTGGAATGCACTGTCATAGTTCAATTCTTTTACTTTTTCACTCAATGCCATGATTTCATTTTGCATTCTAGTATATAAACTTCCGATATCCTCTACGGACGATAATTTTCTTAGTCTAAGAGCTGTCGCTAATAGTGGGTTTGCCAATTCAACTAAGGCATTGTAGGAGTGGGTTTGTAATTGAAAGTCATAGTCAATATCAAAATCAACATTTCCAACTTGCTCATAAAGAAGATCAGTTTTTTCATTAATTACTGGCACATTATTTGTAATGAAAACTCGATCTGAAGGCATATCAATTGATGAATTATATGTATTCAACAACTCTCTATTATTCATTATGCTAAATCTCCACGAATAGCCCAAAATTCAATCTCTAATCCTGGATAATTTCCTGTAATATGGAAACCAAATCCAGATGAAGTCAGCAAATTCTCCCAATATGGTGATGTTTTATCTAATTGGAAATACATAAAACCAGAATGGTAAGGTAAATATCGAGGAGCTACAGGTAGAGCACTCACAGGAACACCTGGCAATTGTAAATGAACAAGTTGATTGATTTGCTCGATACTTGATATCTTGGTTTGTTGAATAAACTGATTCTTTAATAATTCTGGTTGTAAATGAGCTTTTACAGCAATGATAAATTCAGCTGTAGAATAAAGTGATGCATCATTAACCTGAGCCGTATAAATTCCATATTGACGAGCAACAACTGGCAATGGTACAACTTTTGTATTTGTCACGATACTTAAATAGGACTTAATATCATTAAATAAGGGCTCTAAAGAAGTCGCTGGATTTTCATGAAGATAATCATAAAAAGTTTCTGAAAATCGTTCTTTCAAAACAAAAGTAGTCAGCTCGCTACGTAATGAAGCAAGTAATTCATAAACAGATAAAGGATGTACTTTACCTAATTTCACAATGCTTTTTATTAACGGTGAAACTCTATTAAGGCTTAAAAGCATAAGGAAATCATTAACATCAGCTACACCAGATTGTTCTGGACGCCCAATTCTGCTCACAATATTTTGTGCTCGTAATGAAACTAAATCAGATAACTCTGCTAATTTTTTCATGAAGACCGGCATTGCATTAATATGCAATGACATAGGATAAAATGCTTCATCTAATATAACTTGATGATCTAATGTAATATCCTTAATCTTTGCTATAGGTAAAGAAACATAATTACTTAAATCATCTAATGAAGATTTTAGAAAATATTGATTTTTCAACAACTCAAGCTGAGTATAGTTTCCACTTTCACTATGAGAGTCTTTCACTTCAGTAAAAACAATCTCACTTCGGAAGTCCATTGAATCTGAATTACTTGGTGAATATTTAATTTCACCTTCTCCATTTGTAACAATAGGCAAACAAAGATAAATCGTTTCACCGACAAGATTGCTAGTTACACCAATTGGAGAAGGTAAACTATCTGTTAAAGGTAAATCAAAAAGTGTTCCATCTGGCATCACACCTTTACATTCAGTAATGCCAAACTTTCCAAAAGAAAGCTGCTGTTGATCAAAAGCAATTTTCTCAAAACCTAGATTATAAGCCGAGATATCAATAACTTGCTTCAGTTGTGATGTTAAAAAACGGCTTTCTTGCTGAAAATGTTGAGGCCTAATGAATAGGCCTTCTTTCCACAAAACACGATTTGATAAAGACATGGATTAATTATCCTTAAAAATTTCAACTTTAGAGTCTAACACACGAATTAACAGTGGATAACTTTCTCCACCTTTAGGTTTGACTTGTACAATACCTTTCCATTTGCGGTTTTCATAACCATTAAAAAGAGCTACAACTCCGATATAATGAGTTTTTTCATTCATTTCTTCTGAATCCACAAATCTGAACTGATTCGGTGCAATAATTAAATCAATATTTGAAACATATGTTTTGCCCAATGATTCAGTGAAATCATTACCACGAAAATCATCATATGTACTACTCAAAAATAGCGACTTATCCGTTAATTGGAAAACTTTTAACATGACAGGGGTTGCTCTAGCATCAGCCTTTCCATTTTCCTGCTCAATAATTTGCTTATCGGAATTGGTACTATTGGCCGTCGCATTTTTTTTGTATTCATGAGCTGTCATTGGACGTTTAGCTTGAGGTTTTAAAGCATCTAAATCTTCGAACTCTGCTGCAGCTTCATCACTTACTACAGCAATAGCATCATCTTTTGGAGAATAAACGTTAATATTTGCACGATCCGTTGCGTAAATAGAAAGTGAATAAGTCGATGGTTTTACTAAACGTGGATTAACACTCGGTCCATTATCTGAAGAGCATCCCGCCACAGTTAATGCAACAGCAGTAAACATAAATAAAGATTTTAATTTCATAAGATTTCCTTAGTTATTTAATAAAAAAGAGAGGATCTAAAATAGGCTCCACTTGTTTTGACTTTGCATCATCTTTATCTTTTAAAGTTGATACAGAATTCTGTATTTTTTCATATTCAATTGTAGATATCGACTTTACTAACTCATTTGGTGACTCATTAACATCCAACGGGGTATAGTATTCCAACACACTATGAATATGAGGGTTAAAAAATTTATATTCTGTAGACCCAAATTGATGAGGCATCGCATTCATTAACTCTGAAGAAGGCTCATCATCTACTTTTAATGCCAATAAAGGGTCTAAATTCGTATCATTTGCTTTTAATTCAAGTAAATCTTGATTAATGCTCTCTTTCTCAAAATCATAATGATATTGCTGAGAATGTCCTAAATTTAAGATTGTATTATCCGTTTGTTTATTTAATAAATAAGATAATTCATCTTGTAAAGTAACCATCTCTGCTTCATTAGTAAAAATCTTAGCTCTAATCTTATAATTGCACAGAGAAATGAGATCATTATCATTTAATTTGATAATTCCCCCCATGGGAAGAGCACTCGTTGTTCCATTAATAAAAAGCTTGTTACTATGAGCTATTAAACAGAAATCGGCATTATAATACTTTATTTCAAACTCAATATCAGAAATTTCATCCTTCCAATTATCTATTTTCCAATTTACATTTGATGCAGATCCCACTAAACCACCAGCTAAATCAAAATAGCAATAAGGTAATGTTCCTCTTTCGAGCATAAACGCATCGGTTACCATCAATAAAAGTTTATGCACTTATACCGCTCCTTCAATGATCACCTGGTTTAAAGTATGAGCGCTTGTTGAATCTGCATTAATCAATGTCGTCCATCCTAGCCAACTTGAATTATCCTTTCCCAAAATAAAGGTTGATTGCGTATCCGGATGTAGACCTAATGAAATATCATAAGGCAGTGGATCTTTTAATAGAAAGCGAATCAATTCTTGAAGATGTTTATATTTTTCAGTATTTGGCAAAAATTGGTAAAACTCATTTAATTTCAGATTATCAATATTAACTCTAAACTTATTTGAAAATGATTCAATCTTGTCACCTGAAATAAAATTATTACCTAACATCATATTCTGCATACCAAGTTTATTTTTTTGCTCGCTTTCTATTTCAACAAGTTGTCTTACATGCTCTTCAATCGAAACATCATCCAAATCAAAATAGTACCGAATAATATCAGTTAGTATCTGCGGAGTTCTTATACCCGATTGTATAAGACCAATATAATAAAAAATTTTACTCCAATTTAGATGAGAGAATTCAATAAAATCCTTAGACAATCCCAAAATATTTAGAATATCCCGAGAATAGTCATCTGAATAATCAGATTTAAACCGTATATAATATTTATACTTTCTCCAAATTTGGTGAAATATTGTAAGCAAGTGATGATTAAAGAAATCTAAATATTTTGCTTGAATAGATTCATTCTCATACGATGCCTCTGCAATTTCATCCAAAACACTTCCAGGAAGTGGGCCTGATGCACCTTGTAATCCTAAAAAGTTAACAAAAATTTGAAATATTCTTTTCCCTTCTTCATCTTGAATAACGAGCTGCTCAATATCCCCAACAGGAAAGTTAATTTTAGGGTTACTAAAGAAACGGAATATTGATTCTTCAACTAGAGTATTTTCTAATTCATCTAGGCTCATTGACGATGCATCAGCTATTGTTTCTATAAGCTGATGGAAGCTAAATTGAATTAGATCACTCTTTGAAGAGAGGTTTTCTGTTCCCATTTAAATATCTCGTTATTATTTGTATTGATAACTTCTAAAAGATGAAATGAATTTATCGTGCCATATAATCTAAAGAACTCAGCAAGAATCGAACCAAATAAAAATAACTCCCCTTCACAGAGAAAATTATTACTATCTATTCTTAATACTGATTTTTGACCTCTATATACAATACCTTTTATAACCTTATCAATTGGACGAGTCGTAATAGACTCCATTCCTGACAAACGTTTTTCTGTTCGTCTCAATGCTTGCACATCATACATTGCAGAAAAATCATAAGTTAGCAAAATTTCCTTTAAAACATCTAGTTTTGTTAAAGATAAATAGTTAAGCGAAAGATTAGAAACTAACTTCCAATGAATCGATTCATCTAGAACGGCTCTCACCGTTTTTATTGGCAATGTAATATTTTTAAAATCAATATAAGACGGTGTATTTTGTGATGGTACACAAATATCACCAATACCTAAAAACTCTGGTAAATTATGATTTGTACAATCTAAATCTATAGATATTGTCTCTCTGGAATTATCTAAAAGTTTATTCGAATCAGATATAAAAGAGATAAAATGATCATAACCTGTTTCTTCAATATTATCTCTAATAATTGATTTATAGTACCCACTTCTTCCAGAGGAAGAGCTGTGGACAAATGATTCAAATTTTGGGTAAATATAAATTTTATTACCCGTATCTTTTAAAAACTTTGAACCTGAAACTCGCTTAATATCAAATATCTCAAAATGATCTCGATGAAAACCTGCTGGGATCACTGGATATAAATCTTTTTTCCCATCAAAATTCAATGGAATAGCATCATGTTCAAACAGATTAATTACTGGTACACAATACAAGGAAAAATCTGCTCGTGTTAATTTTAGATCTTTAGGAAAAGAACGATTAAACTCAAAAAATAACTTAAATTTTTTCTTACCTAATCGATTTAAATATAGATGTAAATTTCTTAACTTAAAGAAATAAAATTTTTTAGGAAAAAAGAAAAACTCTTGTAATAATCGATACCCATCAAATGCATTATCTGGATAAGGAATCAAAGATTCATCTTTATTAAAACCAACAGAAGAAATAACATCCAGTGGTAAATTAATTACACCATCTTCTGATTTAATATAAACTTTTGTTAAATAATTAAAAATCCATTGATAACAAGTTAAAGCGCTGTAATCGCTCCCTGATAAATAAAATGATAATTCATCACACTGTATAGAAGAAAAATCACTATCTGTGATATTCTCTAGCTCTAATTCAATGATTGTAGACTCACTACCTAATGCACTTTTTACATCATTTAAAACAAGCGGATAAACAGAGACATCCATTGTTGTCTGAAACTGGCAAGCTGTACCATCTACAGGTTTGGATGAAACAAACGTTCCTTTAGGAACAACATGTTTTGTTGTAATGGCTCTTTCTTTAGGTTGAAATTTTAAAATTGCACAACTTGGTAAAGGGCGCAAATAATTTGGCCAAAGAAGCTGAATCATTGATTGAGTTATTTCTGGTAAATTATCTTGTACTTTTTCTTTCAAGCGAGCAGTTAAAAAAGCAAAAGATTCAATAATTCTCTCGGCTTCGGGATCAACTATCTCATCAGATAGAAATCTAGATAAGTGAGGATAAATCTTTGAAAAATGCTGCCCATCCCTTTTGAGAAAGTCTAACTCAGCTCTAAAAAACTCTTTCAAAGACATTTATACAACCCTAAACTTCTTGTTTGAACTATCTAAAATAATGTTTAATTCAGCTAACTCATTTTTTTGTTTTAATAATACAACACAGGTTATACGGAAGTTAAGCTGAAGAACATCATATACATCCTGAATATATTCTATTCTTGTAATACGAACTCTCGGCTCATAGCGCTCTAAACTAGACCGAATATTTGCAACAATTGTTTGACTTAAACTTTTTGTTGTTGCCGTTGCATCATTAAAGTCTTTTAAACCAAAATCGGGTGCACATAACGTGCACCCTTCTTTTGAATTAAGTATTAATTCTATGTTTCTTTTTATCGAACGAATTAAATCACTCACAATTTCTGCTTCAGTCTTCTTTTTAATGACATCCGTATTCTGTGGTGCAGTTTTAATCCTGTTCCAAAATCCCATAAAACAACTACTTATTTATTATCAATATCTAATCGACCTACAAGGGAAAGATCGAAACTTGCCCCCATATATTTAAAGTGCGGTCGAACTGATAAAGAAACTTTATACCAACCTGGTTCTCCCGCAACACTTGATACTTCAACTTTTGCAGAACGTAATGGACGACGGCTACGAACTTCTGCTGGCGGGTTCTCTTGATCTGAAACATACTGTTTCAACCAAACATTTAACTCACGTTCAAGATCTTGACGTTCTTTCCACGAGCCAATTTGTTCACGTTGTAATACTTTTAAGTAATGAGCTAAACGGTTCACAATGAACATATATGGTAATTGTGTACCTAATTTATAATTTGTTTCTGCTGCTTTTCCTTCTTCCGTATTTGGGAATTTTTTAGGTTTTTGGACAGAGTTCGCGGAGAAGAATGCTGCATTATCGCTTCCTTTGCGCATAGTTAAAGGAATAAAACCTTCATCAGCTAATTCAAATTCTTTACGATCGGTAATTAATACTTCTGTTGGAATCTTCGCTTGTAACTGACCAAATGATTCAAACAAATGAACAGGTAAGTCTTCAACCGTTCCACCACTTTGTGGACCAATAATATTCGGACACCAACGATATTTAGCGAAACTATCCGTTACTTTAGATGCCATCAAAAATGCAACATTACTCCATAAGTAATTATTATGGTTGCCATCAATTCCTTCATTGTAATTGAAAGTTTTAACGGGATTTTCAATTGAATCGTAAGGCAAACGAGACAAGAAACGTGGCATTGTTAATGCTAAATATTTTGAATCTTCTGACTCTCTTAAAGCTCTCCATTTGGCATAGCGAGGTCCCTCAAAAATATCTTTTACTTCTTTAATTTCAGATAAAGACGCATAGCTATCTAGACCAAAGAACTCCGGGCCTGCAGCTGAAATAAATGGGGCATGGGACATCGCACCAACAGATGAAATATATTGTAATAATTTAATATCAGGTGCAGATGGCGTAAACGTATAGTTACCAACAATTGCGGCAACTGGCTCTCCACCAAATTGACCATAGTTTGCTGAATAAACATGTTTATATAAACCGCTCTGAGTGATATCAGTGGCATACTCAAAATCATCAAGCAATTCTTCTTTGCTTACATTTAATACTTCTATTTTAATGTTTTCACGGAAATCTGTGCGATCAATAAGCAGTTTTAAACCGCGCCAAGCAGACTCCATTTCTTGAAATTTATCATTATGTAAAATTTCATCTACTTGATGACTAATCTTTTCATCAAGACGAACAATCATTTCATCAATAAGTGTCTTATTTACAACTGCATCTGCACTATCAGACTTCAACATTTCAGAAATAAATTCTGCAATACCTCGTTGCGCAATACTGTAATCTTCATTTTCAGGCTTGAAACGTGTCTGTTCCATCACCTGATCAAGCAAGCTTGTTGTTTGCGAATTCTTTTCAGCTTTTGCCGTTTGATTCTTAGTAACCATACTCTACTACCCTTATTCTTTTTCTAAAATGATAGCCAATTCTTTTTCCAATGCTTCTCTTGCATTTGGATCCGCAATTAACTCTTGCAATTTATTTCTAAATGCAGGGATGTTCCCCATTGGCCCTTTTAATGCAAGAAGGGCTTCTCGCAACTCTAATAATTTGTTTAATTGTGGCACTTGCTTAGCAATATTATCAGGAGAAAAATCTGCCATACTCTCAATTTTTAGGCTAACGCCAAGATCTTGATTTTCAGCATTTTCTTCTAAGCGATTTGGTACCGCTACATCAATCGTCAAATTAGATTGTTTCATTACAGCATCAAAATTGTGCTTATCGATAGAAACCGTCTCTCTTTCTTCAAGGCTTAAGTCTTCTGCCGCACCTTTAAAATCACCAGTAACAAGAAGTTTTAACGGTAATTCAACTTCATCAGTTTGACCTTCTGTAGCCGGAGTGTATTTAATATTAATTCGCTCTTTTGGTGCGACTGAACCTGTTTTAGACATATAAAATCCTCTGTGAAATTTAAACCTATTTCTATTTTTAGATAATGAGCTAAAAAATAGCTAGATTATAAAAAATCACCATTACTAAATCAATGATAAAGTCAACGATATAGAATAATTTTTTTAAGATAATATTATTGTATGATAAATTTAAACAACACCTATACTACACTAGATTTAGAATATATGTATTTTCTTTAAAAAATACATACATAAACAATCAATTTTACAAGAAAATCCAATCATTTTAGTTTAGAATATCGAAATTAAACACTTCATAGATTAAGGAGATGTATGTCTGCTCGTAGCGTAATCGTTATTGGAGATAAAACTACCCATGGGGGTACCGTACTTCAAGGCTCACAAACCATGACTGCCGGAGGCAAAAATGTTGCCCGACAAGGTGATTTGGTCTCATGTCCAAAATGCAAAGGTAACTTCCCGATTATTGAAGGTTCATCTATCATGCAAGCTAATGGACGAGGTATTGCCCTTGAAGGAATGAAAACGGCCTGCGGTGCTGAATTAATTGCTTCACAGTCTATGATGAAAGCTAAAGCATAATTTATTTAGTATTTATATAACGCTATTATTACTGCCAATATATTTTATAGGAATCCCAAATGGCCGTTCAATCTGATTATCGTTACAGTCTTACCGTTAATGGCACAACTCAATTCGAAGTAGTACGTTTTGTTTTAAAAGAACACCTATCTGCATTATTTCGACTTGAACTCGATCTTGCAAGCTTTGGTTCAGAACCGAATTTTCATTCTCTAATAGATCACCCTGCTACGCTAACTTTTTGGCAAGGGAATGAGACAATACGTAGTGTCAACGGTATCATCACCGCCTTAAATCAGGGAGAAACTGGTTTTACTCGCACTCGTTATCATATGGTGATTGAACCCTCTTTATGTCGTGCTGGGTTACAAACTGATTTACGAATATTCCAACAACAAGACTCTCAAAAAATTATCGAAACACTACTAAGTAAAAATCAAGTATCTCAGAGCCAATTCCATTTACAAACGCCATATTGGACTCGAGAATACTGCGTGCAATATCGCGAGACTGATTTAAATTTCATTCAACGTTTAGCTGCCGAAGAAGGTTCTTACTATTATTTTGAACATACCAATGATAGCCACATCCTTCATTTCTCTAATTCGACAACACTTTCAGAGAAAAAAGGAAATTTAGTTTATAACGCAATGCCGGCGGGACAACGTCCAGAGGCAGCGGTGTGGCATTGGTCCTACGAAGAAAAACTGGGGACTACCCTTCAAACTTTGCGTGATTATACTTTTACAAATCCTCGTTATAATCAAGAACACCAATATTCAGGTCAAGGTAATAACGAAGGCCATGGCAGCATTTATGAGCGGTATGACTATCCAGGCCGCTATAAACGTGATGCTCAAGGCGAGCCTTTTACGCAATATCGTTTGGAATACGAACGTAGAGAAGCGGAATTGGCACTTGCGCAAAGTGATGATTTACGCGTACAACCAGGCTATGTATTTGGCTTAGAAGGACATCAACGAGAGGCTTTTAATCGCGATTGGTTAGTAGTCGGAGTTGAACATTATGGTTGGCAGCCTGGTGTATTGGAAGAAGAAGCAGGTGAAGAAGGTAACCGCTATGAAAACCGTATTAAACTTATTCCAAATACCACACAATGGCGACCAGAACCACAACCTAGACCAGTAGTTGATGGTTCTCAAATGGCCCATGTAGTCGGTCCAGCTGATGAAGAGATTTACTGTGATGAATGGGGACGTGTAAAAGTTCAATTCCCTTGGGATCGTGAAGGGCAAAATAACGAGCACAGTTCTTGCTGGATTCGAGTCAGCCAAGGTTGGGCGGGAGCGCAATTTGGCCATATTGCCATCCCTCGTATTGGCCATGAAGTAATGGTTGATTTCTTAGAGGGAGATCCTGACCAACCAATCATCATGGGACGTACTTATCACAGCACAACGGAACCGCCTTATGCTCTGCCTGAACATAAAACGCGTATGACCATAAAAAGTAAAACCCATAAAGGTAACGGCTTTAATGAATTACGTTTTGAAGACGAAAAAGACCGAGAAGAAATCTTTATTCATGCAGAAAAAGACCAAAATAATGTTGTAAATAATGATGAAACAACACAAATTGGGCATGATCGAACCGAACAAGTAGGACATGATGAAACAATTAACATCGGAAACAACCGTACTGAAACGGTTGGACAAGATGAGTCCTTAACGGTGGGGCGCGATCAATCTAATAAGATCAATCGCAATCGTATGACCAAAATTGAAAAGGATGAAGTGTTGAACATTGGGAATCATCTATCGATGGATGTGTACGCCAATCAAGAAGTTAAAATTGGCCGAGATTATTCTCATCAAACAAGTCGAAATGCGGTTTTCAAAGCTGGGAAAGAATTAAAACAACATAGTAAAAACATTAAATTAACTGGTACTACACAAGTAAATATTCGTGGAAAAGCAGGTACGATTATTATTGATGGCTCTGGCATCACGTTAAAAGGTAAGGTGACTGTAAAAGGTAATTTAATACAATCTAGCGGAACACCAGAATCGCCAGCTGTATTGTCTCTTGCTGCTAATGACGCAAAACCGATTTGCGAAGTTTGTGAAGCCATGAAAAATCAAAAACAGAGTTAAAATTAACCGCACTTTGCGACAAGGGCTGCTAAGCCGTTAAACTTTGCTGTCCTATGTAACCTTTATGATTACACTTTTATCTAACAATAATCATTCGTTATTTACTTTTATTTTGAATTATCTCGGCAGTGAAAATCCCGATGAATAAATACGGTAAGTTCTTTAAAAAAGAAAAACGAATCACGAGTGACTACTTCAACTGGTTCTATCAATTTAGCTCCTTCCTACACAAATCGGCTACAACGAAAAGAAAGTTGAAGCAAGAACTCAGGCATGGCTTGTAAAGAATAGTGTGCAATAATATAAACTCACAAAAAAACGACCGCACTTGCGGTCGTTTCTATTTATTGCTCAAAGGATTATTTTAATTTTTCACCTTTAAATTCACCTGTCAAACTTTCTAAGAAAGAGGTGATGTCCTCCACATCTTTTTGAGCTGGCTGCTGCACGTTACTTTGGTATTTCAACATTGCACTCACAGCATCTTTTAGCTCTTTTGCTGATGCATCATGGAAATATGGTGCGGTAAGCGCGATGTTACGTAAAGTTGGCACTTTGAAGCGATGCATATCGAATGGATCTTTAGTTTGTGCAAAGCGACCTTCATCTGCATCAGTTAATGGCGTACCACGATCTTTAAAGTAATCGCCGTAAAGTCCCATGTATTCATAAGATTGTCCGCCCATTGCCACGCCAGTATGACAAGTATCGCATTTATGTTGTTTGAATAATTCATAACCGCGAACTTGTTGCTCGGTCAAGGCTGTTTTATCCCCTTTCAAATAACGGTCGAAATCACTATTTGGCGTAATTAATGTTTTTTCATATTCACCAATCGCGTGAGTTAAGGTTTCTTTTGTCACTTGTGGATATTCTTTTAAGAATTCTTTTTTGAACTCTTCATCCATTTCAAAACGAGCCACGATGTCATCCCAAGAGTGCGAACCCATTTCTACTGGATTTGTTGGAGGACCTTTCGCTTGATCAGCTAAATCTGCCGCACGCCCATCCCAGAATTGTACAAAGTTAAAGGCGGCATTGAACACAGTTGGCGCATTAATTGGGCCTTTTTTACCATCAATACCCGTTGAAGTATCAAGTCTATCCACGCCACCTTTGTCTAATTGGTGACAAGTATGACATTGAATAGAACCATCGCCTGATAAACGTCCATCAAAGTAAAGATCATGACCTAAAGCGACTTTTGCTTCATCAGTTGCAATACTGCCTGGAATCGGTTGAACTAAACGATCTGCATCAACATTGGGTGTTTCTTTTGGTAAAGACATTTTACGTGCTTCACGAATCCAGTTAAGCAATGCCACTTTTTCTTGCTCATCTGGTTTGCTTCCCCAGTGGAGATGTCTGAATTTAGCAATTGGCATTTCATTATTTTCAAGTACGCGTTGTAATTTTGCTAAATCAGCTTGAGATAATTTGCTCGGATCTTTTAAGCCTTCAACTAAACGATCTAAGCGGAAAGCACGAAGGCCACTCTGAATATCCGATTGCATTTGGTCACCCACAATCGGGAATTTTGAATAAAATGGAAGAGGTGTGTTTGGACTATGGCAATATTGGCAGCTGTTATCAAACAACGCTTTTGCCACTTTTTCTTGTTCGCCAGTATAGCGATTTTCCATTAAAAGTTGGGTCGCATTCTCTTTATCAAATTGGTGTAGATACCCCACAACGCCCAAATAACCTAAGACAGCAATGGCTGCACCGCCAATAATCAGTTTTTTCATCTAATAATCCTCCAAACGATCAATAAACATAAAAAGAAACGTAAAGCTTAAAGCAAGGTGATTATGCCAAAAAATTGGCTTATATTTTGTATGGATTTAATTAAATTTGACTGTGGATTCGATTGATTGCATTAAAGACTGTTTTACTTTATAAATAAGAATTCCCCTAAAATTAAGCAATAAAAAATGCGGTTATTTCTAACCGCACTTTACTTTTCATTATCTCTTGTTTATTTCTTTGGCGCTTGCATAAAGCGGAAGAAATCACTGTCAGGTTTCAAAATCATCATATTATCTGAACCTTCAAAGCTACTTTCATAGGCTTTTAAGCTACGAATAAAACTATAAAACTGTGGTTCTTGAGCAAAAGCTTGAGAATATAGTTTTGCCGCTGCCGCATCACCATTACCACGTAATTCTTGTGCCGTTTTATTTGCATTCGCTAAGATCAAGGTGACTTTACGATCCACGTCAGCTTGAATGAACGCTGCTTTTTCTTTACCTTGCGAACGATGTTCACGAGCAACCGCATCACGTTCTGCACGCATACGTTGGTAAATCGAAGAAGAAACTTCATCCGGTAAATTGATTTGTTTTACGCGAACATCGACGACTTCAATCCCTAATTCAGAGGTACTATCCTGCCCTGAATTTAGCGCTTTTTTCGCCCCCGCCATTAATTCACCACGCGTACCTGAAACGATATCTTTAATTGTACGAGTACCAATTTCTGAACGCAGACGGTCATTCACTTTACGGCTTAATAAGCTTGAAGCTTGGTTATAATCACCACCACCCGTTGCAGTATAGAAACGACCAAAATCGCTGATTTTCCATTTCACATAGGAATCCACCAACAAGTCTTTTTTCTCGACTGTCACAAAGCGAGTAGCTGAACCATCTAAGGTACGAATACGCGCATCAAGCACTTTAATGCTATCAATTAAAGGCAATTTGAAATGCAAACCTGGTTCATACAC
>OBKI01000324.1_pt1 | contig 36430 bp, 29 predicted proteins | sample 1519731 | NCBI WGS metagenome assembly OBKI01 (sample SAMN00265070, study PRJEB22529) | human gut metagenome
CTAAGAAGAAAGGCAAGTGTTCAGTTTATGTTTATGCACAGAATGGTGTATATAAGAAAGTGAAAGTTACAGTTAAATAAAGATATATAATATTAGAAAAGTAGCGGGCATTATGATACGCCCCGGTCAAATAGGCGGGGGAATGTCATGAAGCCCGTTATTTAGCTTAAAAGCAACAAGTGAAAAAGCAACGTCTATTTTTGTATTGTATAAATTGCCAAATTTAAATATCCTGCAAATGTCACCCAGAGAAAATATGGTATTAGTAAATATGCCGCAGGTTTTGAAATTTTATAAAACATAACTATTGTTATGAGAATTAAGAACCATAACACAACAAGCCATATAAAAGAAATAAGATACCAATGAAGGTTAAAAAACAATATTGACCAAAAGAAATTAAAAGCAAGCTGAAGAAAATAAACAGATAAGGCTTTATCATTCGGTTGATCTGAAATTACTACAAGATAGGAACTGATACCCATAAGGACATACAGAATAGTCCAAACAATTGGGAAAATCCATCCCGGTGGAGATAAAGGCGGTTTGTTTATCATCTCAAAGGTCTGCATACTTCCCCGGGTTAAAAGGGCAGATAAAGCACCTATTATAAGCGGTAATGCTATGCATATGGTAAGGGTTGTTTTGTCAGTTTTCAAATAATTCACCTCCATACAAAAAATATATGTAAAAGAAATGTTTTGTATGAATATTTTAGTAATTGACAATTAAGTTAGATTATGAAAAAATACCCCTATGGAATTATTATATATTAGAGAACAGGATTTCCATCTGGCTAGTGAAGAAGAGCAGGATGATATTCTGAGTCATTATGAAAAAAAGAATAGAAAAATATGGTTTAAGCGTTTTATAATTACTCTTATTCTGGCAACAATAGGAATTGTATTTCAGATTATTGCAGCTTATATATCTCCATGGTTATATCCTTCAACAGGTTATTACAGAACTGTAGTATTGTGTGGCATGTTATTGTTTTTGGGAGTTAACGTTCTTTTATGGGGAATTCTTAAGCTTGAGCAGAATCTGGAATTTAATCCTGAAAAAACGCCGGTGTTAAAGCTTAGAGTGAAGAGCAAGTTATTTGTACAGAATCTTACAATTATGAGGCAGAAGAAATGGTTTATTACATGTGAAACAGATGAAGGATTGATTGAAGATGTAATTATTGTAAATAATAAACCGGATTTTAACAGCATCAAAGAGGGCGATATGGTTTACGTTAAGAGAAGAGGGGAGGATGGAAACTTTTTGTATTACTATATAGCCTGATTTAGAAAAAGAGGACATAATAATGGAGGATAAAGTTAGAAAACATATATTTTTTTATGGCAGAGTGCAGGGAGTTGGTTTTAGATATTATTCAGTTAATAAAGCAAGACAGCTCGGACTAACCGGCTGGGTTAGAAATCTGTATGATGGATCTGTAGAAATGGAAGTTCAGGGACCGGAAAGATTTATTGATGAACTTATAATATTTTTGCAGAATCGAAGATTTGTGGAAATAGATGATATTAAGGCTAAAACTGTGCCAATTCAGGACGAATACGATTTTGATGAAAAATGATAATATTAAAAAAATAATAATATTAAAAATATAATAATTAAAAAATTTAGTTGATTTTATTAAAGAGTTAGTGTACCATAACTATAGTTAGATAACGCTAACTCTTTTTGAATAGACATTTGGAGTCCGAAAAATGGTGGAAGGGGTAGCGACCTTCCATCCGGAATCCTCCCAAAAAGAAAGGCAGTAGGGTATGCTTGAAAAATATTTAATTGAATGGTGTTCGTCAACACTGGCATCACTGAAAACAGCAAGTCTGTTTAATTGGTTTTACAAAAAAGATGGTATTGCTTTAGATGACATGAAACAGAAAATTCAGGAAATGAATGAAAAATTTGTACATAAGGGTATTGAAATTGAAATACTTAGAGAGGATGAACAGTCAGCATTAATATACGTTTATCGTATTAACAAATTAAAGTCTGATTTAAAAAGGCAAAGCGTACGTATGCTTTTGGAAAAACAGGGCTATAATTGTGATGACCTTAAAAGTTCTATTATGACATTAAAGAAAAGGCTGAAAGACTTAAAAAAATTCCCTCATGAAATAGGATTGTTTCTGGATTATCCTATAGAGGATGTAATTGGATTTATTAGAAATAAAGGAAGCCATTTTAAGTGTTGCGGATATTGGAAAGTATATGGGGATGAAAAAGAGGCTGCCCGTCAGTTTGCAAAATATGATAAATGCAATCGTATTTATAAAAAACTATGGTTAGAGGGCAGTAATATAATGAAACTTACAGTTGCAGCATAAGCAAAGAAAGGAAATAAAATGAGTAAGGTAGCAGTAGTATTTTGGAGTGGAACAGGTAATACAGGAATTATGGCAACTAATGTTGCTGAAGGAGCAAAAGAGGCAGGTGCAGAGGCAGATGTAATTTTCTGTTCTGAATTCAGTGCTGATAAGATGGATGAATATGATGCAATCGCATTTGGATGTCCGTCAATGGGGGCTGAACAGCTTGAAGAAGGTGAATTTGAACCAATGTTTTTGGCATGTGAAGAAAAATTAAAAGGAAAGAAAATTGCTTTGTTTGGCTCATACGGCTGGGGTGACGGCGAATGGATGAGAAACTGGGATGAGACATGTAGAAATGATGGTGCGGTAATGGCTTGCGATTATGTTATATGTAATGAAGCACCGGATGATGATGCGATTGAGGAATGTAAAGCCTTAGGAAAAGCATTGGCATAAAAATAAAAAAAATCGGATAAAACCATTGCAAAATTTTCGAATATCTTGCACAATAGTATGTGGCAAAAAAATACTAATGAGGTTAAGATTTTGAAAAAAGGATTTGATAACGAAAAATATTTAAAAATGCAATCAGAACACATAAGAGAAAGGATTGCCCAGTTTGGAAACAAACTATACCTTGAATTTGGAGGGAAACTTTTTGATGACTACCATGCTTCAAGGGTTTTGCCGGGATTTGAACCGGATTCAAAATTACAGATGTTATTGCAACTGAAGGATCAGGCGGAGGTTGTAATTGTAATCAGTGCGGAAGATATTGAAGAAAATAAAGTACGTGGTGATTATGGAATAACATATGATATGGATGTATTAAGACTTATTGACGAGTTCCAGTCTGTTGGACTTTTTGTTGGAAGTGTTTGTCTTACAAAATTTGCGGGACAGCCGGCAGCAGAATTGTTCCAGAAAAGACTTGGCGAGTTGGGAATAAAATCTTACAGACATTACAAAATTCCGGGATATCCAAGCGACGTAGACTATATTGTAAGCGACGAAGGATATGGAAAAAATGAATATATTGAAACAGAAAGACCATTGGTTGTAATCACAGCGCCGGGTCCTGGAAGTGGAAAAATGGCAACATGTCTTTCACAATTATACCATGAGCATAAGAGAGGCGTTGAGGCAGGATATGCAAAATTTGAAACATTCCCTATTTGGAATATTCCACTTAGACATCCTGTAAACCTTGCATATGAGGCGGCAACAGCTGACTTAAACGATGTTAATATGATTGACCCATTTCATCTTGAGGCTTATGGAGAAACAACAGTTAACTACAACAGAGATATAGAAATATTCCCTGTAGTTAATGCAATGTTTGAGCTTATTGCAGGAAAAAGTCCATATAAATCACCAACTGATATGGGTGTTAACATGGCGGGAAATTGCATTATTGATGATGAGGCATGTTGTGCTGCATCAAAACAGGAAATTATAAGAAGATATTACAAGGCTTTGTGTGAAAAACGAAGCAAGGGTACGATAAAGGATGATTTGTCAAAGCTAGAGATTTTGATGAAGCAGGCTGGAATAACAATTGCTGACAGAAAGGTTGCAGTAGAGGCCCTTAAGAAAGAAGAGGCTACAGACAATAAGCCGGCAACAGCGATTGAACTTCAGGATGGTACAATTGTAACAGGAAGAACAAGTGATCTCCTTGGTGCCTCTGCGGCAGCATTAATCAATGCATTAAAATCACTGGCTGGAATTGATGATGATGTAAATCTTATTGCACCGGAAGCAATCGAACCAATCCAAACATTAAAAACAAATTATTTAGGAAGTAAGAACCCACGTCTTCATACAGACGAAGTACTTATAGCATTATCATCAATGGCATCTCACAGCGAAAATGCCATGTTGGCAATGAAACAGCTTCCAAAACTTAAGGGATGTGATGCACATTCTACAGTAATTCTTTCATCAGTAGATGAAAAAATCTTCAAAAAACTTGGTATCCAGATTACATGTGAACCAAAATACGAAGAAAACGGCAGAAAATATCATAAACATTAAAAATTTCCACCATAAAAATAAAATAATAAAATGGGAAAATAAAAAGAGAATATATCAGAAGAAAAACGATGAGCAGTATTTCGTCATCTTTGTGAGCATAGCTACCATTGCGTAAGCACTGTTTGAGCCCGCGTAGCGGGCGAGTTTGCGAAAGCAATGGTTAAAAGGTGGCGCAGCAAAGATAGAAATACAATCCGTTTTAATGCTGATATATTCTCTTTTTATTTTCCGTTTTATTAAACTTATTTTTATGGCAGGAATCTTTGAATGACACCACATGCTATTTTCTCGCCGGAGTTTCCGGATGGTTGGGTCATATAGTCATCGGGCATACGGTGAATTATGATGGAACGACCGAGAATTTCGTCCACAATAAACCGTTCAGTGTAGAAAATGGAGAAGGAGTAACCCTTATTTCCAAGGAGAGCAGGCATATCTCCTGCATGCATTGGGTGAGGCATGCTGCCGGGATTAAAGTGGTCGCCGGTTTTATCAAAAGGAGGAGTACAGTTTCCGTTTTCATGAATATGCATACCATAAAAAGCACTGAAATAAGAGTCGGAAGGAAGAGGCAGATTGCCAACTTCAACTTTTACCAGAGTTCCACATACAGAAAACTGATAAAAATAAGCTCTACCGCAGATGTTTGGATAGTCATTGCCACCACATATATCTGCATAGGCATCAGGGTAACAGTTAGTCAATATTTCTAAAAAGTTTGAATTACAATTCATTGTTTGAAACCAAAAGTTTTAGTATATTATATGTAAAAGAAGTAATAGGAGTGTAAAAATATTATGGAAATAAAAGAACGGATAAATTGTTTACAAAAGTTAATGAAAGAAAATGATATTCAGGCTTACATTATTCCTACAGATGATTTTCACTCTTCGGAGTATGTAGGCGATTATTTTAAGTGTAGGGAATATATGTCAGGATTTACAGGTTCAGCAGGTACATTGGTAGTTTTAGAAGAAAGTGCGTACTTGTGGACAGACGGAAGATATTTTCTTCAGGCAGATAAACAATTGGAGAAAACAGGTATTGTTCTTATGAAGTCAGGGCAGTCGGATGTTCCGATAATTGAAGAGTTCCTGAAAAGGGAATTAAAAGAAGGAGATACAATTGGTTTTGATGGAAGAACTATAAGCAAAAATTTTGCAGACAAATTATTAGAGAGAATAAAGGAAAAAAATATTAAAATTAATGGAACTGTTGACTTGGTTAACATAATATGGAAAAACAGACCGGAGATTTCAAAAGAGCAGGTTTGGCAGTTAGACATAAAATATGCGGGAATTTCAAGAAAAGAAAAGATGAAAAAGATAAGAGAAAAAATGAAAGAAGCAGGGGCAGATGTTTTCATAGATGCTGCTCTTGATGAAATTGCCTGGCTGTTAAATCTGAGAGGAAATGATATAGCTTACACACCTGTGTTTTTGTCATACATGATCATAAGAGAAGATAGGGCAATACTATGTATTCACAGAGAAGTTATTTCAGAAAAAATAGAAGATGAACTAAAAGAAGATGGGATTGCAATTGCAGAGTATGAGGAAATATATAAGTTAGCAGATGAAATATCAGATAAAGAAAAAGTTTTATATGACAGTGGCAGTATAAATTATAATTTATATAATTCAATTAATAAAAATGCAACAATTATTAATAGAGAAAGTCCCATAGCCTTAATGAAAGCAATGAAAAATCCTGTTGAAGTAGAAAACATAAAAAAGGCTCACATTAAGGATGGTGTGGCCATGTGTAAGTTTATTTACTGGTTGAAGAAAAACGTACCTTTGGGAAATGTTTCTGAAATAAGTGCTGCTGAAAAACTTGTGGAATTCAGGGCACAAATGGATGGATTTCTGGATCAGAGCTTTGCCCCGATCTTTGGTTATGGGGAGCATGGAGCTATTATACATTATTCAGCAACAGAAGAAACTAATGTGGTAATGGAAGATAAGGGACTGTGCCTTATTGATACAGGAGCACATTATTATGATGGAACAACTGACGTTACAAGAACAGTAGTACTTGGTGAATTAACAAAGGAAGAAAAAGAGGCTTTTACAATTGTTTTAAAAGGAAATCTTAATTTGGCAAATACAACTTTTGTATATGGAACCACAGGAGCAAATATTGACTGCGTAGCCAGAAGACCACTGTGGGAAAAGGGAATGGATTTTAATCACGGAACAGGTCATGGTGTTGGGTACATTCTTGGAGTTCACGAAGGACCACAAAACATAAGTAAAAACAGCAAAAGTAAGACAAAACTTGAGGATGGAATGATAGTGTCAGATGAGCCGGGATTCTATAAGGAAGGAAAGTTTGGAATAAGACACGAAAATTTGTTACTGTGTAAAAAGGAAACAAAAAATAAATATGGACAGTTTATGGTATTTGACGTTTTGACAATGGTGCCATTTGATTCAGATGGAATTGACCTTTCTTTAATGAATGAAGATGAGGTTGATTACTTAAATAATTATCATAAAAAGGTGTATGAAAACATATCGCCATATCTTAATGAAGAAGAAAAAAAGTGGTTAAAAAATTCTACAAAAATGTTATGCAAATAAAAAAAAGCAACCTCTAAAAAAAGGACATCTTCTGAAAAATGTGTACTTTAAAAAGGTAGTTGTAAGCAGTATATTTGTCATGAGAATATACGAAAAAAGTGACGGCGCAATCATTTTTTACAAGGAGGAAAGTAAAATGAAAGAAAATTTCAAAAAGGGGGTCGTAGTTGTACTATCATTGGCGCTGGTGTTTGCCGGTTCGCATATGGGAAACACGAAAAACAATATAAAAGCTGACGAGGTGAAGTCTGAAGGCAATTTAGCAGATAAATTAACAGGAACATGGTCTTATTGGGATGGTTCAAAAGACGTTGTTCAGTCAAATGCGATGCTGTTGGACAAACTTCCAACAAGAGCAAACAAAGGTGTGACAAGATGGACTACAGACAATTATGATGCCAATACCGGAGCATTGGATATTGGTGGGTTTGCAACATCAACTATGTGGCAGTATTCTAACAGTAAGTTTGGAAACAGCTTATATGCCATTCCATTGTCATACAGACCAAACTCAGGTGGTATTTTTGTGACAAAGCCAAGTACTGTCAGAATTGATGCAACACTGTTGCAACAGCAACCGGAAGATGGTTCGCTTACTGATTTTAATTTGGGAACGGATTATATACTTGATAGCAGTAAGGGTGACAAGGTAACTGAATGGTCAACTGATATAGTAATGGAAAAGAAGGATGACCCTTCAACATATATGAAGGTCATTATGACACAGGGAAGTCCGTTTACATTTGTAGAACTTAAAGGTTCAACGAAAGCAAATCTTTTAAGAAAAAGAACAACTCTTCCAAGTGCAATATCCTATTATAACGGTAGCAGCATAGAAGATTCTACAATGTTGGTACTTAGAACTTTTGATAATCAGGATCAGGTTACCGGATATAGCCAATATGATTATTATGCATTATATCTTCCAGAAGGAACGACTCTTAGTCAGGCGGGTAACTCCGGCGTAAATGGAATTGGCCAGTTAACATTTGACCTTCCAAGTGACAGATCATATTACACATTCTCATGGTTATGTGAGTCGATGGATCAGAATGATGATGCAGCAAAGAAAATCGCTGAAAAATATCAGGATTATGCATACAACTTTATAACAAACACAAGCACATCATTTAAATATGACAAAGCTACAAGCACAATTACAACAGAATACAAGTATGAATTTGATAAAAAAGCAGAAAGTAAAAAAGATGGAACAATAATGGGTATATTGCCACATCAGTACAAAAATATGAGTGGATATACTTTCCTTGACAATGTTGCAAGAACTATAAGAGGCAACATGAAATACCTTGAGGGTGATAAATACACAACAACTTTGAAGTATACGGGAATTTTGCCATCAATGCCTGAAATTGATTCATATGACTATTCTACATTAAAAGGTTATGTTGAAGATTTTATGGCAGACTATGGTCCTACAGATACAGCAGTTACAAAAGAGGATTATAGTGTAAATACATATGATACAGGCAAGAAAATGAACAGGGCTATTCAGGTTATGGAAGCTGCTGAGGCATGTGGAGATACTGAAGATGCAGATAAATTATTAAAAGGTCTTGAAGCAGAACTTGAAGATTGGTTTACATGGACAGGTGAGGATGATGAGAAATATTTTTATTACGATAAAGAAGTAGGAAGCCTTTTTGGATTTCCACAAGCTTATTATACAGTAGACGGTATGACTGATCATCATTTCCATTATGGATATTTCATTCAGGCAGCAGCTCAGGTTACATTAAGAAATCCGTCTTTTGCAAAAAAATACGGAAATATCATTAATGAATTAATTGGAGATATTGCAACGGATACACAGAATTCACCTGATTCAAGGTACCCATTTCTTAGATACTTTTCAACATGGGAAGGTCATTCATGGGCATCAGGTCATGCAAACTTTGCAGATGGAAACAATCAGGAATCAAGTTCAGAAGCAACAAACGCATGGGCAGCATTAATACTTTATGGACAGGCAACTAATAACGAAAAATTAACAGAACTTGGAATATATCTGTATGAAACAGAAATTTCCTCAATATATAATTATTGGTTTGATATAGATGGAGATGTATTAGATTCAACATATAAGCAGACATCAACGGTAGACTCATCACTTCCTAAATACATACAGGCATCTATGATTTGGGGTGGTAAGTATACATATGCAACATGGTGGACGGCAGAACCATTGCAGATACAGGGAATTAACATTCTCCCTATGACATCAGCATCATTCTATTATGCAGCTAACAAAGATTATATAATAAATAACTGGAAGACTGCAAATGATAACGAAAAGAGTTACACAGGTGATGATAAGAATGAAAAACGCTGGAATGAAATATGGAGTGAATATTTAGCAATTGCAGATCCTGAAAAGGCAGAAAAGTACTTTGATACGGAATGTGATCCGGAAGCAGGAGAATCAAAAGCTCATGCATTCCATTACATTATGTCTCTTCAGAAAGCAGGAACACCTGATTTATCAGTAACTAGTGATACAGCACTTAGCAGCGTCTTCAAAAACGAAGATGACGAACGGACATATGTTGTCTACAATGCAGAAGATACTGAAAAGATAGTTACATTTTCTGATGGAACAACAGTAGTGGCAAAACCACATGAAATGACAACAATGTCAGATTCAACAGATCAACCTGTTGGCAAATCAACATACAAGGTTGAACATTATGTGTCTGACGGAAATGGCGGTTATGTATTATTCCAGACTGACACAAAAGTTGCAAAGGTTGGAAATGAAGTTACGGCAGAGCCTAAAACATTTGCAGGATACAAAGTTAACCTTCAGACAGAAGGAACAGTAGAAAAGGGCGTAGTAAGTGAAGATGGTTCACTGGTTCTTAAACTGTATTATGATGTATATACGGAAAAACCAACAACACCTGCAGAAGATAATAGTAAATATACAAAGTTAGGAACAAGTGATGGACTTGATATTTCATACTATATTTTACAGGATGATTTTGGCATAGCAGTAAAATTGCTGGATGCCGGAAATACATTCTACATTGAATATAGCGGCGTGTATAATAAAGACAATACTAAGGGTTACCTTAATAAGAATGAGACAGCCGGAAATGTATATGGCGGTGTTTACAAGTTTAATCCAAACACATTGAACAAGGATGCTTATAATACTGTTAAGTTACAAAGCAACGGCAAAAATGTGTATATAATTATTAAATATGGAAATCCAACGGAAGCACCGGACATTTCAGATTACGAAGGTGAAGTTGAAACACCGGATCCGAAACTTCCAACTGAGGCTACAGGATTAGCATTAGGAAATCCAAAGTATAATGTTCTTATGGTATTATTTAATGATGCAGATAAGACAAAAGAACAGACCTATAATGTATATGTAGATGGCGAAAAGAAATTATCAGAAGTAAAGGCAGGTATGCATACTATTGAGGAAATTGGCGCAGGAAGAGTTACGGTAAAGGTTACTGCGGTATATAATAACAAGGAATCAGAAGGCGTAAGTGGAAAAGTTAAAATTACAGGAAAAGTAGTTGAAAAGCCAACAGAAGCACCGACTGAAAAGCCTACGGAAAAACCGACAGTTGATCCAACAAATAAACCAACGGAAAGACCATCTGAAACTACTGCAAAGCAGGATGGTGTATCAACTGTGCAGTCAACGACAAAGGCACAGGGGGTTAAGAAAACGACAGTTAAGCCTTCAGTAAAACTTGGAAGAACAAAAGTGAAGAAAGCTGTAATAAAGAAAAAAGCGGCAACAAAGATAAACATATCATTTAAGAAAATCAAAGGTGCTACAAAGTACCGAATACAGATTTCCAAGACTAAGAAGTTTAAGAAAGTACTTATTAAAAAGACAGTTAAGAAAGTAAGTTTTACTTTTAAGAATAAGAAACTTAAGAAATACAGAAAACTCTATGTAAGAGTAAAAGCTGTGGGAGCTGTTAAGTGGTCAAAGCCAAAGAAAGTTAAATTTAAATAATTTACCGATTATAATAAATCCATATTCAGGTGGTAATAGCTGCCTGAATATGGGTTTTTACGTATTTAAAACTTTTATGAAACGTTGAAAAAAAATATATATTAGTGTAGAATTGACTTGATTATAAGGAGATAAAATATGGGGAAATTTTCAGGATATCTCATCTGTACGGATTGTGACGGAACATTAACGTATGAACCGGGAAAGGTATCAGATGTGAATGCAGAGGCAATTAAATATTTTCAAAATGGGGGCGGATTATTTACACTGGCAACAGGGAGATTTCCCGACCATGCAAAATTATTTGAAGACCGATTTAAGATAAATGCACCGATGGTTTCGGTAAATGGTGCTATCATTTATGATGAAAAGAATAACAAACTTATAGAAAAGTGGCCTATGGACAAGTGGGATTGTTATGAGGTATTGTCATATGCATATAGCAATTTTCCTAAGGGATGGGACTATTGGTTAAATGGAATAAATGAAAATCAGGAGTTTTTTGGCTTTGGGTATAAGCCGTCAGAAAATACTCCCGGGGATGGAAGCCTGAAAAGGGCATTTGAATCCTTTAATGGGGAAATGTTAAAAATGGTTATAGTTCAGCCGGAAGATATGACGCCTGTTATTCAGAAAAGTCTCAGGGAAAAATTCGGTGACAGATTCAGGTTCGATACCAGTTGGCCTAATGGGCTTGAAATACAGAATATTAATAGTGGAAAAGGAATTGCAGTTCAATATTTAAAGGAACATTTAGAGACCAATATACATACAACTATTGGTATAGGAGATTACGAAAATGATATAACATTATTGGAATGCTCTGATATAGGTTATGCGGTTAGTAATGCAATTGGTTCGGTAAAAAAAGTGGCAGACAGAATAACGGTATCTAATACAGAAAATGCAATAGCTAAAGTCATTTACGACTTGGAAAGAGGTATGTGATGAATAAAAATAAAAAAATATTAATGGCAAGTATTACAATAGTAGTGGTAATTGCTCTGGTAATAGTGATGGCAGTAGAAATGGGAAAGGCTCATAAAACAAGTGATAATACAACAACCAAAGAAGAGAAAACAGTAAATAACATAACAACAATGGCAGAGGATATTACTACATCAAAGGATGTAGATGTTAAACCTGATGATATAGAAACTACCGGCAAAAAATCTAAAAAGAAAAAAGATGATGATTACTGGAAGAAGGTTCAGGTAATTGAGGATGCAAATGAAAATGAATCCAGAACAGAAAAAAATGGCGAAGTGGCAACGAAAAAAGATGGTAGCGTAGATGACGGATGGTCACCTGTAGTTTCACCGGATGATTTAGAAAAATAATAGTAGGAGATAGATTATGAATGATGAGGAAGTAGTGAAAACTGCAGTAAAGGTATCCACTGTAAGTATTGTAGTGAATGTTACCTTAAGTTTATTGAAACTGGCAGCAGGTATTATAGGACAATCCATGGCAATGCTTTCTGATGCAATACATTCTTTATCAGATGTTGTTGGTTCGGTTATAGTAATAATTGGTGTGAAAATTGCTAAAAAGAAAGAAGATCATGAACATCAGTATGGACATGACAAAATAGAATGCCTTGCATCTTTAGCTTTAGGGGCAATTCTTCTGTGTACAGGAGTTTTTCTTATATATGAGGGAGTAAAGAAAATTGCTACCGGGGAACATATAAGTACTCCGGGAGTTATAGCATTAATAGCAGCTATTGTTTCTATTGTGACTAAGGAAGCAATGTATTGGTACACAAAAATAAATGCTAAAAAAATCAATTCAGATGCATTGAAAGCGGAAGCATGGCATCACCGTTCAGATGCACTTTCCTCTGTTGGAAGTTTGATTGGTATTGGTGGAGCAATGTTGGGATTAAAATTATTGGATCCCATTATGGCAGGTATTATCGGAGCGTTAATTATAAAGGTTGCAATTGATATTTCAAAAGAGGCTGTAGATAAGATGATTGACAAGGCATGTGATGATGAAACAGAAGAAGAAATGGAGAAACAGGTTCTTGCTGTAGATGGTGTCATGGGACTTGACTTAATTAAAACCAGGATGTTTGGCACAAAGATTTATGTGGATATTGAGATAAGTGCAGATGGTAATCTTCTACTTAGTGAATCTCATCATATTGCAGAGGACGTTCATGATGTAATAGAAGAAAAATTTCCAGAGGTAAAACATTGTACTGTTCATGTTAATCCTTATGGATATAAACATAGAAAAAATGAGATTTAAAATAAAAAAGGATAAAATGTGGTAAAATTCAACAAAAAGTTGTAAAATAAGAAATAGTCGGTTTACATCGACTATTTTTTGTGTATAATATATCTTGGACCGACAGATACTTTAACGAGAAAAATAGTTTCGGTTTAATAGAAAGGATACTGTATTGAAACAACAAGAATTTAATCAAAAAATTGAAGAACTAGTTGAACTTGGTCATGACAAAGACAACCGATTGACTGTAAAGGAAGTGAAAGATTTCTTCGCAGATGTTAATCTTACTGCAAAGCAGGAATCATCTGTAGTAGAAAAACTGCTTGAAAAGAAAATAAAAGTCGAGATCGGTGACAATGCAGAATCTGAAAGTACAGAGGCAGAAGTAAAAGGAGAAGCTCCAAAGGAAGAAGAAATGGTAGAAATGAGCGTAAGTCTCATTTCTGATGTAGAAGATCCTACTGATGAAGAGCTGGCTTCTGTAGCAGAGGATGAAGATGATTTGCTGGAACCTGCAGACGAGAATTTTAGTAATGATGAAGAAGAAACGGTAGAATTGGATGCTGTAGATTTGCTCGAGGGTGTAGGAACAGAAGATCCTGTTAGAATGTACTTGAAAGAGATTGGTACAGTGGCTTTGTTGACAGCGGAAGAGGAACTTGAACTTGCAAAGAAAAAAAGTGAAGGTGATCCTGTCGCAAAAGAAAAGTTAATAGAGGCAAACTTACGTCTTGTAGTTAGTATTGCAAAAAGATACACAGGACGTGGAATGAGTTTTCTTGATTTAGTTCAGGAGGGAAATCTTGGACTTATTAAAGGTGTAGAAAAATTCGATTATACAAAGGGGTATAAGTTAAGTACATATGCTACATGGTGGATTAGACAGTCGGTTACAAGAGCTTTAGCTGACCATGCAAGAACAATTCGTGTACCTGTTCATATGGTAGAAACTATAAATAGGATGTCTAAAATGCAGCGTAAGCTTACATTAGAATTGGGATATGAGCCATCCACAAAAGAGTTGGCAGATCATTTGGATATGACAGAAGAAAAGGTTCTGGAAATAATGCAGATTGCAAGAGAACCGGCATCTTTGGAAACTCCGATTGGTGAAGAGGACGATTCAAATCTGGGAGATTTTGTTGCTGACAACAATACTGTTACACCGGAGGCTAACATTGAATCTGTTATGCTTAGGGAACATATTGATGTATTGTTACAGGACTTAAAAGACCGTGAAAGAGAAGTTATCATATTAAGATTTGGTCTTAGAGACGGTCATCCAAGAACTCTTGAAGAAGTAGGAAAGATTTTCTGTGTAACAAGAGAACGTATCAGACAGATCGAAGCAAAAGCATTAAGAAAATTAAGAAATCCTGTAAGAAGTAAGAAAATTAAGGACTTCCTAGGAGAGTAAAGTTAAAAAAATAAAAAATATAGCAAACAAACTTAATTTTATTTGACAAAAATATCAAAATAGTTTATAAAATTAATTAGACACTAGAAAAGAGTACAAAGGCGTGCTGTGGTGATTCACAGGTCCTTTTGTGCTCTTTTTACTTTTTAAGGAGGATAGCCATGGACCAAAATGTATTATTCAAAAAGGCTGAAGAAGATGGATTATACGATCCACGTTTCGAACACGATAACTGTGGTATAGGTGCAGTTGTTAATATTAAGGGAAAGAAAAGCCACAAAACCGTAGAAGATGCTCTTAAGATTGTTGAAAATCTTGAGCATAGAGCAGGAAAAGATGCTGAGGGCAAAACCGGTGATGGTGTAGGAATTATGCTACAGGTATCACATAAATTCTTTAAGAAAGTTACAAAATCGTTGGGATTTGACATTGGCGGAGAACGTGAATATGGTGTAGGAATGTTCTTTATGCCTCAGGATGATTTAAAGCGTAACCGTGAAATGAAGATGCTTGAAATAATAACTGAAAAGGAAGGATTAGAATTTCTAGGTTGGAGAAAAGTTCCTGTACATCCGGAAGTCTTGGGAAGCAAAGCTTTAGAATGTATGCCATGTATTATGCAGTGTTTTATTAAAAAGCCTGAAGATGTAGAAAAGGGACTGCCATTTGACAGAAAACTTTATATAGTAAGAAGAGTTTTTTCACATAGTAATGCAGGAACTTATACAGTTTCAATGTCCAGCAGAACAATAGTATATAAAGGAATGTTTCTTGTTAATCAGCTAGGACCTTTCTTTGAGGATTTAATGGATAAAAATTATGAATCTGCTATTGCATTGGTGCATTCGAGATTTTCTACGAATACACAGCCTAGCTGGAGAAGAGCTCATCCAAACAGATTTATCGTTCATAATGGTGAGATTAATACAATTCGTGGAAATGCAGACAATATGCTGGCAAGAGAAGAATCAATGAGCAGTGAATATATGAGAAATTCTTTACAGAAAGTAATGCCGGTTGTTGATGTTAACGGTTCGGATTCAGCAATGCTTGATAATACATTGGAATTTCTTGTAATGAATGGAGTGGAACTTCCATTAGCTGTTATGATGTGTATTCCTGAACCATGGGAAAAGAATGATACAATCAGCCAGTCAAAGAGAGATTTCTATCAGTACTATGCAACAATGATGGAACCATGGGACGGACCTGCATCAATTCTGTTTTCAGATGGTGATTATATGGGAGCTATTTTGGACAGAAATGGTCTTCGTCCTTCAAGATATTATATTACAGATGACGACCAGTTAATTCTTTCATCTGAAGTAGGTGTTCTTGACATTGACCCTGCAAAGATACTTGTAAAGGAACGTCTTCGTCCGGGAAGAATGCTTCTGGTTGACACAGTCAATGGAAAATTAATTGATGACGACGAACTAAAAGAAAGTTATGCAGCAAGAAAACCATACGGTGAATGGCTGAATAATAATCTTGTTTATTTAAAAGACATAAATATTCCTAATGTAAAGGTAGAAACATTTACAAAAGAGGAAAGACAGAGATTACAGAAAAACTTTGGATATACTTTTGAAGATTTAAAGAGAATTATTCCAATGGCAAATAATGGAGTGGAAGCCACAAAGGCAATGGGCAAGGATACACCACTTGCTGTATTGAGCGAAAGAAATCATCCATTATTTAATTACTTTAAACAGTTATTTGCGCAGGTAACAAATCCTCCAATTGATGCAATAAGAGAAGAGATTGTAACATCAACTTCTGTTTACATTGGAAAGGATGGTAATATTCTTGAGGAACAGCCACAGAATTGTAATGTACTTAAAATAAGACATCCTATTCTTACTAATACAGATATTTTAAAACTTAAGAATATTAATATGCCGGGATTTAAATCTGCAGTAGTGCCTATTGTATATTACAAGGGAATTGATATTGAGAAAGCAATAGAACAGGTATTTGTAGATGTAGATAAGGCACATAAGGATGGTGCAAATATTATTATTCTTTCTGATAGGGGAGTGGATGAGTACCATGTGCAGATTCCTTCTTTATTGGCAGTTTCAGCAGTACATCAGTATCTGGTTAAGACAAAGAAGAGAACAACTCTTTCACTTATATTAGAGAGCGGTGAGCCAAGAGATGTTCACCATTTTGCAACTTTACTTGGTTATGGCGCCAGCGCAATTAACCCTTATCTGGCCCATGAAACAATCAAGCAGATGGTTGACGAGGGAATGATAAATAAAGATCCGTATGCGGCAATTGATGATTATAACAGAGCTGTTCTTGGAGGAATTGTTAAGATTGCATCTAAGATGGGTATTTCAACAATTCAGTCATATCAGGGATCGCAGATTTTTGAAGCTATTGGAATTAGCAGGGAAGTAATAGATAAATATTTCACAGGTACTGTCAGCAGAGTTGAAGGTATAACAATGAAAGATATTGAAGACAGTGTTGAAGAACTTCATTCAAAAGCATTTGATCCTTTAGGACTTGATGTTGACTTAACTCTTGAGAGTAATGGTGAACATAAACTAAGAAGTGGCAAAGAAAAGCATAAATATAATCCTGCAACAATTCATACATTGCAGCAGGCTACATGGACAGAAAATTATGATTTGTTTAAGCAGTATACTCATATGATTGATGAAGAAATGGCACCATTCCATCTTCGTGGACTTATGGATTTCAATTATCCTGAAAATGGTGGTATATCAATTGATGAAGTTGAACCTATTGAATCAATAATGAAGAGATTTAAGACAGGAGCCATGTCTTATGGTTCAATTTCACAGGAAGCTCATGAAACAATGGCAATAGCCATGAACATGATTGGTGGACGTTCAAATTCAGGTGAAGGTGGAGAATCAGTTGAAAGATTAACCATTGGTGAAGATGGCCTAAATAAATGTTCAAAAATCAAGCAGGTTGCATCAGGACGTTTTGGTGTTACATCAAGATATCTGGTAAGTGCCGAAGAAATTCAGATAAAGATGGCACAGGGTGCAAAGCCGGGGGAAGGCGGACACCTTCCGGGAAAGAAAGTTTATCCTTGGGTTGCAAAAACAAGATATTCAACACCGGGTGTAAGTCTTATATCACCACCGCCTCATCATGATATTTATTCAATTGAGGATTTGGCACAGTTGATTTATGATTTGAAAAATGCCAATAAAGATGCAAGAATTTCGGTTAAGCTTGTATCAGAAGCAGGTGTAGGAACTGTAGCAGCAGGTGTTGCAAAGGCAGGTGCACAGGTAATACTTGTTTCAGGATTTGACGGTGGTACCGGAGCTGCCCCTGAAAATTCAATTTATAATGCAGGACTTCCTTGGGAATTAGGTCTTGCAGAGGCACATCAGACTTTGATTGCAAACGGACTTAGAAATAAAGTTGTCGTAGAGACAGATGGAAAGTTAATGAGCGGTAGGGACGTAGCAATTGCAGCTATGCTTGGTGCAGAAGAATATGGTTTTGCTACAGCACCTCTGGTAACAATGGGTTGCGTAATGATGAGAGTCTGCAACCTTGATACATGTCCTGTAGGTGTGGCAACTCAGAACCCTGAACTTCGTAAGAGATTTAAAGGAAAACCAGAATATGTAGTAAACTTTATGAAATTTATTGCACAGGAACTTCGTGAATACATGGCAAAACTTGGAGTTAGAACGTTAGATGAGTTAATTGGACGTGCTGACTTACTTAAAGTAAAGGACGGTGTAAGCAGCAGAAAAGCAGCAGAGGTAGATTTGGAAAAAATCTTAAATACGGATTTTGCTTCAGACAGAGTTAATTACACAGGAAAAAATGTATATGACTTCAAACTTGCCGAAACAAAGGATATGACAGTTCTTCTTCCAAAGATGGGTAAAGCCCTTGATGAAAGAAAAGCCGCTTCAGTGGAGGTTAATGTAACTAACATTGACCGTTCCTTCGGAACAATATTTGGCTCTGAAATAACAAAGAGATATAATGATACATTGGAAGATGATATGTACACCGTTAAGTGCTATGGTGCAGGTGGACAGAGTATGGGTGCATTTATTCCAAATGGTATGACAATAGAACTTACAGGTGACAGTAATGATTACCTTGGAAAAGGTTTGTCAGGTGGTAAGATAATTGTTAAGCCGCCAAAAGAGTCTAAGTTTAAACAGGATGAAAATATTATTATCGGCAATGTTGCTTTCTATGGTGCTACAAGTGGTAAAGCATATATTAACGGTGTTGCAGGTGAAAGATTCTGTGTAAGAAACTCCGGTGCAATTGCAGTTGTGGAAGGTGTTGGAGATCATGGATGTGAATATATGACAGGTGGTCGTGTTGCCGTAATCGGAAAAGTTGGAAAGAACTTTGCAGCAGGTATGAGTGGTGGTGTTGCTTATGTACTTGATGAAAATAATGATCTTTACAGAAAGACAAATAAGTCACTTGTATCAACGGAAGAATTATCAAATAAATATGATGTTTTGGAACTTAAGGGAATGATTGAAGACCACGTTAAGTATACAAATTCCGTAAAGGGTAAGGAAATATTAGATAACTTTGAAGAGTATCTGCCTAAGTTTAAGAAGATAATTCCTTATGATTATAAGAGGATGCTTGAATCTATTGCAAAGATGGAGGAAAAGGGGCTTAACCCTGAACAGGCACAGATAGAAGCATTTTATGAGGCAACAAGATAGGAGGACGAAAAGATGGGAAAACCAACAGGATTTTTAGAATATGAAAGAGAAGATGCGAAAGCAACTTCCGTAAAAGCAAGAATTAAAAATTTTAATGAATTCCATGAGCCATTGTCTCCTGAAAAACAAAGATGTCAGGCTGCAAGATGTATGGACTGTGGAGTTCCATTCTGCCAAAATGGACAGGTTTTGTCAGGCATGGTTTCAGGATGTCCCCTTAACAACCTCATACCTGAATGGAATGACTTATTATATATGGGAACAATGGAACAGGCATACAACAGACTTCATAAGACAAATAACTTTCCGGAATTTACTTCACGTGTCTGCCCGGCATTGTGCGAAAAAGCATGTACCTGTGGATTAAATGGAGACCCGGTATCTGTCAGGGCTAATGAACATCTGATTATTGAAAATGCATACGAAAAAGGATATGCAAAAGCAAAAGCACCGGCAGTAAGAACCGGAAAAACGGTAGCTGTTATTGGCTCAGGCCCTGCAGGACTTGCAACAGCAGACCAGCTTAACAAACGTGGACACAGCGTTACGGTGTATGAAAGAGATGACAGAGTTGGTGGACTTCTTATGTATGGAATTCCTAACATGAAGTTGGAAAAACAGATTATTGACAGAAAAGCCAATATAATGAAAGAAGAAGGAGTAAAGTTTGTTACAGGAGTTAACGTTGGAAAAGACATTAAGGCTTCAGAAATTTTGAAGCAATACGACAGAGTTGTTCTTGCCTGTGGCTCAAGAAATGCAAGAGACATTAAAGCTACAGGACGTGATGCAAAGGGCATTTACTTTGCAGTAGATTTCCTTAAATCAACAACAAAAAGTCTTCTTGATAATGACGGAAAATTAGTTGATGGAACTTTTGTTTCAGCAAAGGACAAGGATGTTGTAGTTATAGGTGGTGGTGACACAGGAAATGACTGTGTAGGTACCTCTATAAGACATGGTGCAAAAAGTGTATTGCAGCTTGAAATGATGCCAAAGGCACCAGATGAAAGATTAGAAAGCAATCCATGGCCTGAGTGGCCTAGAATCTGTAAGACAGATTACGGTCAGGAAGAGGCTATAGAAGTTTTTGGAAAGGACCCAAGAGTATATCAGACTACAGTTAAGGAGTTTGTAAAGGACAAAAAAGGAAACCTTACAAAGTTAATTCTTGTTAAGTTGGAAGCTAAAAAAGATGAGAAAACAGGACATCTTAACATGGTTGAAGTCAAGGGCTCAGAATATGAAGTTGACTGCCAGTTAGTTCTTATTGCAGCAGGTTTCCTTGGAAGTGAAAGTTATGTAACAAAGGCATTTAAGGTAGATACAGACCCTAGAACAAACATTGCAACAATGCCAGGAAAACATGCCACAAGCGTTCCGAATGTATTTACTGCAGGAGATGTTCATAGAGGCCAGTCGTTGGTAGTTTGGGCAATCAGGGAAGGAAGAGATTGCGCAAGAGAAGTAGATGAGTCTCTTATGGGATATTCTAATTTGTAAGAAATATGAGAATATGTAATTTAAGCCCTGTTGCGGGCAACTGAGTTATAAAAAAATAAGTGCAGCCTTTTGACAATTATTTGTCAGAAGGCTGTTTGGCTTGTTAAAAGCAGGATAATTGTTTATAATAGGTCAGTGGTTTAAAATAAGATGTTAAACGTTGAATAAGAAAATCAAATGAAATAATATAATAATTATTCTAATTGGTATTTAATGGAGATTATAATGGAAGAGAATTTAAAAAAAGAAATAGAAAACAGACGAACATTTGCTATCATTTCACATCCTGATGCAGGTAAGACTACACTGACGGAAAAGTTTCTGTTATACGGAGGAGCAATCAATACTGCAGGTTCAGTAAAAGGAAAGGCAAATTCAAAATATGCAGTATCTGATTGGATGGGAATTGAAAAGGAAAGAGGTATTTCAGTTACATCATCGGCATTACAGTTTAACTATGAAGGATACTGCATCAATATTCTGGATACACCAGGACATCAGGACTTCTCTGAGGACACATACAGAACATTAATGGCAGCAGACTCAGCGGTAATGGTTATTGATGCATCGAAAGGTGTTGAGGCTCAGACAATCAAACTTTTTAAGGTTTGTGTTATGAGACATATACCAATTTTTACATTTATAAATAAGATGGATTTAGAGGCAAGAGACCCATACGAACTTCTTGAAGAAATTGAAGAGGTATTGGGAATCAAAACATGTCCTATTAATTGGCCAATAGGTTCAGGAAAGCGTTTTAAGGGAGTGTATGACAGAGATACGAAAAAAATATCAATGTTTAAGGCTGTTTCAGTAGGTGGAGCAAAAAGCGCAACAGAAACTACTTATGATTTAGATGATGAAATGTTTAAAGAAGAAATTGGAGAAGAATTATATAGTCAGCTTCTGGATGATTCGGAACTGCTGGATGGGGCAAGTGAACCTTTTGATCAGGAATTGGTTGATAAAGGAGAATTGTCACCGGTATTTTTCGGTTCAGCGTTAACAACCTTTGGTATAGAAACATTTTTGGAGCATTTTCTCAAAATGACGGAATCACCACTTCCAAGAATGTCAGATCAGGGGTTAATTGATCCCATAACAGAGCCATTCTCAGCATTTGTATTTAAAATTCAGGCAAACATGAACAAGGCGCATCATGATAGAATTGCATTCCTTAGAGTGTGTTCAGGAAAATTTGATGCTACAAAAGATGTGTATCATGTTCAGAGTGGAAAGAAAATGAAACTGTCAAGACCACAGCAGATTATGGCTCAGGACAGAAAAGTAATTGATGAAGCTTATGCGGGAGATGTTATCGGTGTATTTGATCCGGGAATTTTCTCAATTGGTGATACTATATGCATGCCTGGAAAGAAGTTTGCCTATGAAGGTATTCCAACATTTGCACCGGAGCATTTTTGCAGACTGGTAGCACTTGATTCAATGAAACGTAAACAGTTTATGAAAGGTGTAACCCAGATCGCCCAGGAAGGTGCAATTCAGATTTTCCAGGATTATAATTTGGAAATGTCTGAAATTATTGTAGGAGTTGTAGGAACGCTTCAGTTCGACGTTCTTAAATACAGAATGGAAAATGAATATAGTTGTGAAGTTAAACTTGAGCCACTTCCTTATGGTTATATTAGGTGGATAAAGGACACAACCACGGATTTAAGTACAATTAAAGTTCCAAGTGACGCAAAGCGTGTAAAAGACATGAAAGGAAATCCTTTAGTAATATTTACAAATCAGTGGTCTTTAAAACTTCTTATGGAAAGAAATGAAGGCGTTGAATTTATGGAATTTAACAAAAACTAGAAACAATGCATTTTATATCGTGTGAATAAATATTTTATATAGTAATGCTGAAAGGAGCATATAAAATGAAAGTATTAATGTTTAACGGAAGTCCGAAAGTTAAGGGGTGTACATACACGGCTCTTAATGAAATGGCAAAGACTTTAAATGAAGAAGGAATAGAAACGGAGATTATGCATGTAGGAGCACATCCTCAGGGAAGCTGTATGGGATGTTGCGGATGCAGCGAAACCGGCGAATGCGTTTATGGCGGTGAAGTTGTGGAAGCCGCAAAGAAATTAAAGGATGTAGATGCAGTGGTATTTGGAAGTCCGGTGCATTACGCATCTGTCAGCGGAAATATGATGGGATTTATGCACAGACTGGCATGGAGTGCAGGAAAAGATCTTAAGTATAAACCGGCAGCAATGGTAGTAAGTGCAAGACGTGCAGGAACAACAACAGCATTAGACGAAATCGCAAAGGTACCTGAATTTTTAAGCATGCCGTTAATTAACGGAAACTACTGGCCAATGGTACATGGAAGCACGCCGGAAGATGTATTGAAAGACGAAGAGGGACTTCAGATAGTAAGAAATATTGCAAGAAATATGGCATGGATTTTGAAATGTATCGACCTTGGTAAGAAAAACGGAATAGAACATCCTGTAGAAGAACCAAAGATAAAAACGAACTTTATCAGATAGTGTATAAATGGCGTAAACATACACAAAATGTTCATATAAATATCACAAAACATTTATTGCATATCTTATATTTAAAGTTTATACTATAAAAGGTTTAAACAATAAATGAAACTCGAAAGGAATTACAATGAAAGACAACAATGTTACATACGAAAATGAGAATGGTTTTGATGCACAGGAAGAGACAGAATTTAACGAAAACAGCAACGTAGAATCTGAAATTGAAAAGGAAGAAGCAATAGATTCGGATAAAAAGAAAAAGAAAGACAAAAAGCAGGATAAGGAAGAGTTTAATTTCAAAAAAGAACTCTTTAGCTGGATTAAGATATTTGTAGTTGCAGTAGTAATTGCGTTTTTTATTAACAACGTTATCATAATGAATGCCAATGTACCTTCAGGTTCAATGAAAAACACAATTTCCGAAGGTGACAGAATGATTGGTCTTAGAACTGCTTACTGGTTTTCAGATCCACAAAGAGGAGATATTGTAATCTTTGAAAATCCTGATTATAAAGAGAATGGAAGCAGGGCAGATGACAAGTACTATGTTAAGAGAGTAATTGGAATGCCTGGTGACAAAGTAGTTATCAGCAATGCGAAGGTGTACATTAACGATTCAAAAACACCACTTAATGAAACATACCTTCCTGAAGAATGGACGCAGGTAAATGGTGATGAAGAACCGTTGGAGTATAAAGTTCCAAAGGGATGCTATTTCCTTATGGGAGATAACCGAAACAATTCAAGTGATGCCAGATTCTGGAAAAACACTTACGTAAAACGTTCAAAGATAATTGCAAAGGCAGAGTTTAAATATTGGCCATGGGATCATAAGGGATTTTTTGCCAAGGTTAAGTATGCGCAGTAATAAATAATACAGGTGATTTATATGAAAAAAAGAACAGCATTAATTACGGGAGCAAGTTCCGGCATTGGTATGGAATTTGCCAGAGTGCTGGCAAAAAAAGGATACAGCCTTATTTTGACGGCAAGAAGAAAAGACAGACTAGAAAAGTTGAAGAATGAATTACAGGTTCCATGCACCATTATTGTTGCAGACTTGTCAAAGGAATCGGATTGTTTTGAGCTATGTCAGCAGATTTCAGATAAGAAAATAGATATTTTCATAAACAATGCAGGATTTGGAACCTGCGGAGAATTTGTGGAAACCAATCTGAAAAAAGAAATAGACATGATTGACGTTAATATAAAGGCAATGCATATTCTTTTAAAGAGAGTTCTTTTGAAAATGGAACAGCGTGACAGGGGAATAATCTTAAATGTAGCTTCTTCAGCAGGACTATTGCCAGCAGGACCATATATGGCAACATATTATGCCACTAAGTCTTATGTGGTAAGTTTAACAAAGGCAATTTCAGAGGAATTGAAAGAAAACGGAAGTGATGTATATGTTGGAGCCCTGTGTCCGGGACCGGTGGATACGGAATTTAATGATATGGCAGATGTGATGTTTGCTTTGAAGGGGATTTCTCCTAAATATTGTGTCAGGGAAGCAATTATGGGAATAAAGAAGAGAAAAACAATAATTGTACCATCTCTTAAGATGAAGCTGGCAGTTGTCGGACAGAAGGCCCTCCCTGAAAATATGCTCCTTAAGATTGTTGCGAAACAACAGAGAAAAAAGACAAACAGATAAAATATTTAGAGTTCTATAAAAGATTCAAAAAAGTGTAAATAACTAATTTTTTTACGCTTTTTTGAATCTTTTTTATCTGTATATAATATAAATACAATGATAAAATCTATTTACCAAGAACGTTAATAAACGTAATAAGGAGGGAAATTTATGAGAAAAAGATTTATGGCAGCCATGTTAAGTGTTGCAATGGTTGCAACAATGTTAACTGGTTGTGGAGGTTCAAAGGATGCCAAAGCACCTAAGAGTGATGACAAGAAAGTAACATTAAAGGTATTTTCTAATCTGCCGGACAGAAAGAATGGACAGGGTCTGGTAGAACAGATGATTATCGACGAGTACATGAAGGAAAATCCGAATGTTACAATTAAGGTTGAGGCTCTTGATGAAGAAGCTTATAAGACAAAGTTCAAAGCTTACGCTATGGAAGGCATGCCTGACGTAGTTTCAATTTGGGGACAGCCTTCATTCCTGGATGAAGTACTTGATGCAGGAGTTTTGGCAGAATTGAATCAGGATGATTACAAAGATTATGGATTTATTCCGGGTTCAATGGATGGATTTATGAAAGACGGAAAGTTATATGGGCTTCCAAGAAACACAGATGTAAACGGATTCTACTACAATAAGAAGATGTTCGAAGATAACGGATGGAAGGTGCCAACTACATATTACGAATTATTAGAACTGGCAAAGAAAATAAATGCAAAAGGTATTACTCCGGTAGCAATGGATGGCGGAGACGGATGGCCATTAGCAGTTTATTTGACAGGAATAATGCATAAAATCACGGGTAAAGATTATTCAGATATAATAACAAAAGCAATTAAGAACGGGGATTTCTCAGATCCTTCAATTTCAAAAGCAGTTGAACTTATGAAGGATGCTGCAGATGCTAAATTATTCCAGAAAGGTTTTGAATCACAGGATTACGCTACAGCACAGAACCTCTTCACAAATGGAAAAGCAGCAATGTTCTTCATGGGAAGCTGGGAATCATCAATGGCATTAAACGAAGATATTCCAAAAGAAATCCGCGATAACATCAGAGTATTTATGATGCCTGAAGTAAAAGACGGAAAAGCAACAAGCAAAGACATTTTGGCTTGGAACGGTGGTGGATATGCTGTTAGTGAAAAGTCAGAAGTGAAAGAAGAAGCAATTAAATTTTTAAACTACATGTACCAGCCTGATAAATTATCAAAATATGGTTGGGAAAATGGTGTAGGAATGTCAGCTCAGGATCAGACAAAGTATATGACAGGAAAAGAGACAGAACTTCTTAAACAGTTTGTTGAAATAGTAAATGGTGCTGAAAGTGTATCAGGAACAACAATGAATGATAGAGGAAATGCTAATTTCAAGACATGTATTGAAAGTGAAATCCAGGGTGTATGCACAGGAAAAACAAGTACATCTGACTTTTTAAAGAAAATTGGAGACGCATGTAAATAAAGGCAAATTTAAGTAGCAGAATATAACATTACTAATGGTAGCCGTCAGAATATATTCTGACGGCTATTACTATAAACAGAGTTTTTGACATCATAGAAAGGGGTTTACTAAATGAAAAAATTGTACAGCAATAAATTAGTAATTTTAAGTCTGGTTTTACCGGGAGTATTGCTATTTATCTTTGCTATTTTAGCACCAATATGTTTGAGCGTATATTATGGCTTTACAGACTATTCAGGAATGGGATCAATAAATTTTGTGGGAATGAAAAACTATGGGGAATTGTTACATGACAAAGTATTTTGGCTGTCACTTAGAAATTCCTTATTGTTAGCAATAGGTTTTGTATTTATTCAGCATCCCCTGGCATTAATTACAGCGGCTGTATTGGATAAATTAGGCGGAAAAGGAGAAAATTTCTTTAGATGCGTATATTTTATACCTAATGTAATTTCCGTGGCTGTTATCGCTTATTTATGGAAATTTATTTATAATCCTGATTTTGGTCTTTTAAACAAAATCATAACAGCATTTGGAGGAAAAGGCGGAATAAACTTCTTAAGTGAGAAAACATCAATATGGGCAGTTCTGGTTGTTTTGATATGGCACGGTTTTGGCTGGGGAATGTTGATATATTACACAGGTATAAAAAACATTGATCCCACACTTTATGAGGCGGCAGCCATTGATGGAGCAAACCAGAGAAGTACTTTTTTAAGAGTTACTTTACCACTTATGAAACCGGTGATTCAGGTAAATGTTACAATGGCATGTATTTCTGCATTAAAGCAGATGGAAACAGTATATCTGTTAACTAATGGTGGCCCGGGAAACAGCACACAGTTTGCGGCAAACTATTTATACCAACAGGCATTTAAGGCATTTAAATACGGATATGGAAATGCCATTGGCGTAGTATTTATAATTATTTGTCTTGTGGCTACGGTTCTTTTAAACAAAGTATTTGCAGATCGTGATGGAAGACGTGTAAGAAAAATCATGAAAAGGGAGGTAGCAGCACAATGAGAAATAAAAATGTAAAAAGGAAAAAAATGAAAAAAAGCAAAATTATATTATGGATTGTGTTAATTATCGTTGCTGTAATACAGATATTTCCGTTAGTATGGCTGATTGATTTCTCGTTGGCAAGTAGCACCGAAATGTTTACTTCCGGATTGCTGGTAATACCTAAAAAAATCCAGTGGGGAAATTATGCGAAAGCTTTTCTAGATGGAAACTTTCTTTTATACTTAAAAAATAGTATATTAATAAATGTATTGGCTGTTTTACTTGTAGTTGTAATTTCTATTATGGCAGGTTTTGCATGCAGACGTATGAGATGGAAATTAAGTACATTCGTCAAAACACTGCTGCTAATGGGCATGATGATACCTATCCATGCTACATTACTTCCAAATTACAAGATATACAGTATGCTCGGACTTACAGATACTATTTGGGCTTTATTAATCCCTTATGTAGCTTTTTCTCTTCCACAGGGACTGTTTTTAATGACAAGTTTCATTGAGTCTATTCCTATAGAATTGGAAGAGGCAGCAGTTATGGACGGATGTGGTATATATCAGATTATTTTTAAAATTATCACTCCAATGTTAAAGTCATCAATTGTTACCGTATCTATAATGACATTCTTAAATAACTGGAATGAATTTATGATGGCAAGTACATATTTAAGTTCACCAAAGTGGAAGACATTACCATTCTCTGTTCTTGAATTTACAGGAGAATATTCTTCAAATTATGCCGTGCAGTTTGCAGTTATGGCACTTACGGCAGCACCGGCAGTAATTGTATATATTATTTTAAATAAACAGATTACAAAGGGTGTGGCAATGGGAGCAGTAAAGGGCTGATACTACAACGGACAATCCGAAAGGCAGCATAATGATGAGTCATATAAAAAAATGGACTAATAAGTTAAGTGTTAGAAAAAAGATAATTTTTTACGGTTATCTGACAATAACTCCCGTATTACTGATTACATGTATTATTTTATCCTTTTCTAATTATAATAAAGCCTTAAACGAACGGCTTGAAAATGATATTGTAGGATTGAATTCTCTTGGAGATAGCGTATATATGCTTCAGAAAGATGCAGAAGACATTTCCACATATATATGTATCAATAATGATGTAATACGCATACTGGAATCAAATAATATACAGTTCTTAAACAAAAATTTAAACCTATGGTTGGAAAAGGCACCAATGCAGATTGTTCAGGATATGATATCTTTAAAAGGAACAATAAAGACTATCGCTATTTATCCTGAAAATGGTGTTAAACCGTACTTAAGAGGAATGGATGGAAGTACATATATTGATAATTTTTCCAATATAAGAAAAACTGATATTTATTATGACGTACTTAGAAGTGAATACAAAAAAATCTGGAAAAGCGTGGGGAAAAATGATGACGGTCTGTATATTGCAAACAGGTCTGACAAAATTGTACTGTACAGGGAAATTTTAAACCGTTCCCAGAAGAAAAAACTTGGATTAATAGTAATTGGGGTGGATAAAAAGAATTTAGAGGAGTTATGCTCAAACGCCATTGTACCTCAAAAAGAAGGAATCATTATCTTGGACAAGAACAGCGGTGAATTGTTTGAACATGGGAAAATACCTTTCGAGATAAGAAAACATATTACAAAGGAAAATTTCCTGAGTCAGAATTATAAAGAAAGAGAGAATTATTTTTCCTATGGTCAATATGAAGTTATAACGGTTCAGGGCAGCAACAATGCCAGTATTGTATGCAAGATTGTTCCAAAGTACAGTCTGCAGATGCAAATTATTGATTTTGCTTATATGCCAATAATACTGCTTGTGGCAATACTTATTGGAATGTTACCGTTATTGCTGATTATCTCACAGATTATAACGAAACCTCTTAACAAATTAACAATCGCTATTAATAAGTTTTCAAAAGGGGATTTTGAACAGAAGATTCAAATTAAAACGGAAGATGAAATTGGGGAAGTTGCAAGATGTTTTAATAAAATGGTTGAAGACATCAAAAAACTAATTGATGAGAACTACATCATTACATTAAAGGAGAAGCAAAGCGAACTGGCAGCGTTGCAGGCTCAGATAAACCCGCATTTTCTATACAATACATTGGATTCATTCTATTGGAAAGCCAATGAAGACGGAAATGAAGAACTGGCAGAGAACATTATTGCATTATCCCAATTATTCAGGTTGGTATTAAACAGGGGAGATCCTGAAATAACAGTCAGAAACGAAATTGAATTAGTTTCACGATACCTTCAAATACAGAGAATGCGATTCTCAAAAGAATTGGAATATAATATCGATATTGAAGATAATATGCAGATGGAAAAAATACCGAAATTAATTGTACAGCCGTTTGTTGAAAATGCTATAGTTCATGGATTTGAAAATACAATAAAGTCATGTAAAATTTCTGTAATAGGAAAAATTAAGGATGATATGTTGTGCTTTGAAATCATAGACACGGGAATTGGAATGACTCAGATTCAGATTGATGAAATCTGGGAAGGTGAGCAGGAAACTAGGGATTATGCCAGACAAAGAATAGGAAAATATGCAATCAAAAACATAAAAGAAAGATTGCAGATAAGATATCAGGATAATTTTAAATTAAAAATTGAAAGTAGTTTAGGAAAAGGAACAAAAGTTATTTTATGTATACCTCGTCAAAAATACAATTAATTTATTTTGCAGCAGAAAGAGTTGAGGTGGGTAAAAATGCAGGTAAAAATACTGATTGCTGAAGACGAAGACATAATAAGAAAAGGAGTAGCCAAATATTTAAATTTGCATAGTGACAGGTTTGGCGCAATTTATGAAGCGGAAAATGGTCAGGAGGTGCTGGATATAATTTTTAAATATCAGCCGGATATTGTACTGCTTGACATACAGATGCCAAAAATGGATGGAATAACGGTGATGAAAAAAGTAGCAAACACGGATTTTAAGCCATTATTCATTATTCTTAGTGGTTATGATGAATTTAAATATGCTCAAAAAGCTTTACACTATGGAGCTAAGGATTATTTGTTAAAACCTGTCAGGGCAGCAGATATTCTTGGATGTATTAATGGACTAATTGATGAATATCTTGTTGCGGATAAAGAAAATAATAAGAATACGGAAATAGAAGATAGTACGCCTTTAGTCAGAGAGGCAAAAGAATATATCAAAGAACATTACACGGGAAATCTTACAGTAAAGGATGTTTCTGAAAAAATTGGTATATCCAGTGGCTATTTGTCTACAATTTTTAATCAGGAAACAGGGCAGAGTTTTGTAGATTATCTTAACAGAACCCGTATTGAACATGCATGTGTTTACTTAGAACAAAACTATTTAAAGGTGTATGAAATAGCTTATAAAGTGGGATTTCAGGATGAAAAATATTTCACGAAGGTATTTAAAAAAATAATGCAACTAACACCAAGGGAGTATAGAAACAGAAATTATGGAAATTAAAATTACAACAACTACATATGAAAACAATAAAATAAAACAAACTCAGGAAACCGGTGCTTTTAGTTCTGATAATGGCACGGAAAATCAGTTGGTTAACATTTATCCGGAAATAACTTATCAGACATTTAACGGATTTGGAGGTGCAATTACAGACGCAGTTGGAAATGTATATGCACAGATGAATGATGAACAGAAAAAACAGATGGTTCACGAATATTTTGGAAAGGATAACATGGATTATAATATAGTTCGTATTCCAATTGACAGTTGTGATTTCTCCGCGTCCCATTATGAAGCAGATTCTGATGAAGAGGATGAAAGTTTTGAAAAATTTTCTTTCAAGAGGGTAGAAGAGTCCATATTGCCGGTACTTGATGCAGCAGAGGCAGAGTATGGAAGTAAGCTTCCAATTATGCTTTCACCTTGGAGTCCACCGGCATATATGAAAACTAATGGTGAGAGAAATCACGGCGGAAAATTAAAACAGGAGTATGCTAAGAGATGGGCTGAATATATTTGCAGATACATTGAGGAATATCGCTCACGAGGATATCTTATAACAAGGCTTACCATGCAGAATGAACCTAAAGCCGTACAGACATGGGATTCATGCGTATATACGCCTCAGGAGCAGAAAGTATTTCTAAAAGATTATTTGTGGCCGTCTATAGTGGAACATAAATTAGATAATATTGAAATCTATCTCTGGGATCACAATAAAGAGCGTGCTTATGAATGGATAAAAGAAATTATTGATGATGAAACAAAGAAAATGGTAGCAGGAGTGGCACTGCATTGGTACAGCGGAGATCATTTTGAGACAGTAAGGGTAATAAAGGAACAGTATCCTGAACTGAAAATACTTACATCTGAAGCCTGTATAGAATACAGTAAATTCAGTTATGATGCAGTATTACAGAATGCTCAAAAGTATGCTCACGACATTATCGGTAATCTTAATGAGGGAATGGATGCTTTCTTTGATTGGAACATTCTTTTAAACGAGGAAGGTGGACCAAATCACGTAGGTAATAACTGTGAGGCACCGTTTATGTATGACAGAAAAGAAAAGAATCTTGTAAAGAAAGAGAGCGCATATTATCTTTGGCACTTCTCCCACTTTATTGAAAAAGGTGCCGTAAGAGTTGCAACAAGTAAATACAATAAAAACATAGAAACTGTTGCATTTAAAAAGGATGATAAAATTACTGTTATAATGTTTAATCAAACTAAAGAAGACATTCCTGTATACATAAGACTGAATAATCAATGTGTTGAATATAACCTGAAAGCAGAATCAATTGCTACAGGAGTAATAGAATAGAAAATTTATAGAAAATGGAAAGAGAAAAGGCTGATTATATTATTTCACAAAATGACAGGCAGTGTTTCGTTAGCTTTGCGAGCATAGCGGCAATCGATGGAGCACTGTTTGAGCCCGTATGGCGGGCGAGTTTGCGTAAGCGATTGCTAATAAGCGGCGCAGCAAAGGTAGAAACACAACTCATTTTGCTGAAAAATATAATCAGCCTTTTCTTTTTATGATTTCTACGAATTAACATTCCATTACCTGTAGCAATTATTAGTGTTTGGAGTTAAAATGAAAATTGTGTTAATTAGAACAATTTATAATGAAAAGTTTGGAGGAAAAAGATATGTGGGCAGTATTTGCGTTATTATCGGCTGTTTTTGCAGCGCTCACGTCAATTTTGGCTAAGGTAGGTATAAATGGAGTAAATTCTAACCTTGCTACGGCAATAAGAACAGTAGTAGTTGTTTTAATTGCATGGGGAATGGTATTTTTAACAAAAGGTCAGGGTGGAATAACTGAAATCAGCAAAAAAAGCTGGATTTTCCTTATTTTATCGGGACTGGCTACAGGGGCATCATGGCTATGTTATTACAGGGCACTACAAATGGGAAGCGCATCAAAAGTTGTACCTATTGACAAATTAAGCGTTGTAATTACTTTAGTTTTAGCCTTTATTTTTTTGAAAGAAGATTTTACATATAAATCAGCCATTGGTTCTGTGCTTATAACAGCAGGAACATTGTTTATGGTATTGTAGGAAGGAAAACTAAATGAAAAAAGAAGAAAAAACTAATGTTATGCGTGTGTTAGACAGCAAAAAAGTAGAATATAAAAGTCATAATTATCTTGCATCAGGAGCTGTAAGTGGAACAGAAGTGGCTCATGTTTTAGGACAAAACCCTGATTCGGTTTTTAAAACTCTGGTTACTGTATCAAAGTCAAAAAAATATTATGTTTTTCTTGTACCAGTGGAAAAAGAACTGGATTTAAAGAAAGCGGCAGCAGTAGTAGGTGAAAAGAAAATTGAAATGTTAAAGTCAAAAGAACTTTTAGGGTTGACAGGATACATACATGGAGGCTGTTCACCGATAGGAATGAAAAAGTTTTTCAGAACCACGGTTGATGAAACAGCAAAAAATTATGAAACAATAATGTTTAGTGCCGGGAAAATAGGGTATCAGGTGGAAATGAATCCTGCAGATTTAGAAAAAGTAATAAGATTTGAATATGCAAATATAACAGAATAATATTTTTTGAGGGTTACATGCAACAATTTGCCGAATAAAAGACACTGTATATATGTAAAGGAAAAATTCATATAATGAGGTACCGGATATGAAATATAATCAAAACGATGTTTCACTTGCCATAAAGCAGGACAGAAAGGCATTTGAAAATATATACATAGATATAAATAATGACTTGTACAAAATGGCATTGTATATGTTAGGCAACAGTGAATTGGCAAAAGAGGTTGTAAGTGACACAGTTATGGATGCGCTGGTTGGAATATGTAAATTAAAATCCCCTGAAAGGTTTGAGAAGTGGGTACTTAAAATACTAACCAACAAATGCAAAAGAAAAATAAAAGACAAATATAACAAGTTTAATGTGTACAATCCAAATTCCTGTGAAACTGAAGCAGGTGAAAATGTCAGTAAGGATGAAAACATCGATCACGAAACAAAGACAGATGTACAGATAGCACTATCAAAATTGAATACGAAAGATAGAATGATCGTGTCATTATGTGTTGTAGAAGGATACAAAAGCAGTGAAGTGGCAGAGATTTTATCAATGAATTCATCTACTGTAAGGTCCAGACTTAATAGGAGCCTAAAGAAAATGAGAGAGTATTTGGAGGTGGAATAATGGCAAAGAGGATGTATGACATTAATGATGAAAATATTGAAATTACTAAGTTAATAAAGCATGACAGCGAAAGCATTAACTGTCAGACAGTTGACAGTGATACATTAAATAAAATAAGAAATTTCGATTTAAAAAAACGGAAGAAGTTAGGTACTAAAAAAGTTATAGTTATATGTACATCTGTTGCGGCCTGTGTTGCAGTAGCAGTTGTGGCGCTTGTATGGAATAATATTTCCATAAACAATGGTGCTGTTTATATACCTACAAAGTCAGTTGCGAAGCAGTCAAAAATGGCATCTTCTTATTCAGAAATATATAGTCGTATGAGAAAAGCTAAAGGAGTTGACTTTTCTGAAAAAGAGAATTCTATAATTGAAGGAATTGCAAACAGCGGGAATATGAAAAGGGCATCATCAGATTCAGCTTCATCAGGCAGTAATGTAGGAGCTGGTAAGAATTATTCAGATACCAACGAACAAACAAAGGATATACATGAGGCGGATGTAGTTAAAACTGACGGAAATTATATTTACAGTCTGAATGTAGATAAAATGGTTGTAACAATTGTAAAAGTATCAGGGAAAAAAATGGAAAAGGTTTCAACCATTAAAATTCCTAAAGTGAAAAAAACTTTTGTTAATCAGGCAGACATGTATTATATTAAGGATAAGTTGATTATCATAGAGAATATTAACAAAACAGGGGCAGTAAGTACCTATGGTGTAAAAGATGTAGCCGGAAGCGGACCGGGTGAAACCATAATATTAACTTATAACATAAAGGACCGTGAAAAACCTGTATTAGTCAGCACAAACCGTCAGGATGGATATTATAATTCATCAAGATTAAATGGAGACTATATTTATACGGTTTCCATAAAAGAAATGAATAATATTTTAAAAGAAGACAGTTGTGTTCCAAAGGTAAATGGTGAGTTGATTTCCTACGATAAGGTATATCTTCCAAAAGTAATTGAGGGAGCAACCTATACAGTCATTACTTCGATAAATATAACAAAGCCTTCTGACTTTTCAGAAAAAGTGGCAGTGGCCGGTGGTGTGGATTATGTTTATGCAAGTAAAGAAAACATTTATATTGCCGAAAACACAACAACTAATGAAGACATAAAAAATTCAAAGTATGGTAAGAAGATATGGAGTAAATATAAGGGAGAAAAGGTAAAAGAAACCAGTAAGAATTTATCAGCAAAAAAAATAAAAAAACTGCGGGAGATTTATGATGAAAACCAGTTCGATTTAAGTAAAGTTACTGAGGTTAAAAAACAGAGTGTATTCCTTGATAAAAACACTATAAATATTATTAAATATAAATATAAAAATGGAAAACTTGAGTACGTTAGTGATAATAAAATAAATGGAAGGTTAGATGATAATCTGTCAATGGACGAAAAGGACGGATATTTGAGACTTGTATCTACAAATCTTGATTTCGCCTATGTGGGAGTAAAGAGGATTATATATGATAATAATGGCAAAAAAATAGTAGATTATGTTGATGAAAGCTACTATAGTGACGAGTCTCAAAAACAAAGCAACAATGTTTATGTGCTGGATTCTAAATTAAAAGAAGTTGCACATATTGATAACATAGCTAAAAATGAAGAGATATATGCTGCAAGATTTATGGGAGATTATGGATACTTTGTAACATATGAAAATAAAGACCCGTTATTTACAGTTGACTTTTCTGATATCAGAAATCCAAAAATAATAGGAAAATTAAAACTTCCGGGATTTTCAGATTATCTGCATTTCTATAACAGTAATTTACTCTTTGGCTTAGGAGAAGAGACAGAGAATAACTGTCTAAAAATGGAAATGTATAATATTTCAAAAGGAAAAGCAAAAAGAGTCAGTAAGAAATTGCTAAAAGGTTTTGAATCTTCTCAGGCACTATATGATTATAAGTCTATATTGGTAAATGAAGAAAAAAATATTATTGGATTTTATGCAAGCTATTACGGCAAACAGAGCGAAGATATGAGAGATTATTATTTATTATATACTTACGAAAAAGGTGAGTTTAAGCAGTTAGCAAAAGTTAAACTGGGTGTAGAATCTTACGATACAAGGGGATTGTATATAGATGACTATTTTTATATAGTAAGTCCATATACCGGAATAAAAGTTTTAGACCTGAGGACGAAAGAACAGGTGGCGAATATAAAATTTTAGCAATAAGCGTTTTAGCAAAAGAGGCGGTTCCAAAGTGAACTGTCTTTTTATGTTTAAAAACACAATAAAAATCTGATTATCCGCTAAAACACAGTATCTATCAGCATTTT
>OBKI01000329.1_pt1 | contig 35778 bp, 34 predicted proteins | sample 1519731 | NCBI WGS metagenome assembly OBKI01 (sample SAMN00265070, study PRJEB22529) | human gut metagenome
GGAAAATCGAGAAAATGAGTGAACCTGTACAGGTTTACACTGCTTGCCAATTTGTAATTCCGAATTAGTAGGGCAAAGGGGTATGCCCACGATAGATCATCGCAGACACACCCCCTTGCTTGGGATAAGCTCATCGTTCAATGAGCTGTCCTGGTTGAAATAAGGAATTTGGATTAGCCAAATGCGTGGATGCAACGAACACAATGACCACCGTGGCACTCGCCCTTATCGTCAGCCATGTTGCGGACAGAAACGTCTGCTTCAATCTTCTTAACCTGAGGCTTTTCGTAACTCATAGTGCGTTCTCCTTTCTTAGATTTATTATATAAGAGGGTAGAAATCTAACCTCTCACATATCAAAATTTATTTCAGATTTTCGATAATGGTGTCAATATCTACACCTTGTATGTAATGCTCATACCTTGCTTTTGCACTTTTACAGAAATGTTCATCTATATATTCCAAGTCGCCATGTACGAATTGCATCATTGCTGGGCAAATATCGCAAAAGTCATAGGCTTTACAACTAAGACATTTATATTCAGGGGATGCCTTCATTTTAGGATATTGCCTGAAGCTACCCCAGATTTCTTCAAAGTTTTCTCTTGTTAATCTGCGTCCAACGTGCCTGAAAGACATACATGGACACATATTTCCATCGAAGTCAATGGCACAGCTGGCTCTACCGAGCTTACATCTGAATAGAGGTCTTTCTTTTTGCAGATCAACCAGTTCTACATCATAATCCTCACCAAAAGTTCTTGGACGTTTAGCAAATTCCTCAAACTCATACTTTAAGGAATCCGCCAGAGGAACGCTGAACTGCTGAACACTATCGTCGTTGTCGATGGACGGAAAAATTTCAAATCCCGTGCGGAAAGGAATTCCAAACTTTTCTGCGATTTCTTTAATCTGTGGCAGTTCAGAATAGTAGAGATTGAGGACAGGAGCCTTAACGGATACTCTTACCCCCGCATCAAGTAATGCTTGGATGTTGTGCATTACTTTATCGAAAGCTCCAGCCACTCCTGTAACTTTTTTGTATGTTTCCTCGCATGAACCATACAAAGATATATCAACCAACAACGGCGGATATTTTGCGAAGGTGTTGATTATTTTGTCGTTAATCAGTGCGCCATTCGTGTAAAGTTCAACAATAAATCCTTTTTTCTTTGCATAGAGATAAATATCTAAAAAGTCTTTTCGTGTGAATATGTCTCCGCCCGTGAGGGTGAGAAAAAGAACTTCTTTTTCATACAGAATGTCAATTATTTCAATAATCTCATCATAACTAAGTTCGTTGGAACAATGATGATCGTGCAAATAGCAATGCACACAGTTGAAATTGCATTTTGGTGTTATTTCAAAAATTACAGAATAGAGTTGATGGTTTTGCTCCCAGACGGTTCGTTTATCTGTGGCAAAATCTAACACCTGCATTTTAATTCTATCGGTAAAAAAATCATCCATAATCTTAGGCCTCCACAAACTGCCTGATTATCAATGTGTCGATAAACTCTTTAACATCATCGTGGAGAATTTGATAATCAACGTCATCAATTATTGCGGCTTTCAACAAGGTTGCCAGTTCTTCTGTACTTCGAGTTCCGTCAATATTGTTCCAGATAAACATACCAGTTTCGTTGATTTCATAAATTGCACATTTATCACCAGAATAGTTATCGGAAATATCAATCAGAAAAGAGGAACCATGAACTTTTCGAGCCACGATATTTTCATTTTTCTTAATTACCATATTGTTTATTCCTCGTGTATTTTTAATGTAATAACTTCCCTTTAGAAAAAGATTTCCGTGGAAAAGTTCAAAAGTCAGAAATTAACACTTGAAAAATAAGCGCCAGGGCAATGTTGCGAAACGCTGCATTGCCCTGGCACTCATTAAGTAGTTTTCAGAGCAACAAACTGTCTTAGGCGATGATTTCGTCGAAAATGTCGAACACGCACTGGTAGTACATCTGCTCTTCTTCGAGCTTCTGCTTGCTCTTGCCGAGGGTCATAACGCCCTGACCGATCATAGAGCCAACCTTGTAGCTCATGCTCTTTCCCTTGCGATCAGCCTTGTAGTTCTCTGCGTAGGATGCCTTGTTCATCTGCTTGCTTTGACCGAAGTCGTTGACAGAAACGAAAGCGTAGGTGCCCTGGCGACCAACACGGATGCAGAACTTGAAGTAGTCATTCTGGTGTTCAGGGTGGTACATAACGATGCAGTCTTCAACAGAAGAATTGAACAGACCGCCAGATTTAACCTGATCGCTATAGAATGCAACAGGGATACCCATGCCCTGGGCACAGTCCTTGATAGCTTCCTGCACGGTCTGCAGCGTGATGCCGCTGCCATCTTTGTAGCGAACGGAAGGACGGAATTCTCTTAAGGTATCAGCTTTAATCATGTTTTTTCTCTCCTTTGTTTTGAGTTTTATATTCAGTATCGCCGGTGGCGTTTACTGCGGGATGTAGTAGTTACCGAAAATGTTCTTTCGGTAACGTTTGATGAGTTCTGCGGACATTTCATGTCCATTGTCGGCAGCGATCTTGAAATACTTGTATGCCATTCCATAGTCCTGATTAACAACATTACCCATTTCATAGAACCAGGCAACCATCATATGACAGTCCAAATCGCCTTTTTCTACGCCTTTGCACGCCCAAGAATAGGCTTCTTCAAGCATTCCGTAATCAGGATGCAAGTTGAAATCCTCAAATGGGTCAGCAAGACATACAGCTAATCGGTACATATCAAACGTGTTTTCAGGGTCACGCTGCAAGCATTCACGATACCAGTAAGATGCCTGCATAGGATCACGGTAAACGCCGAGACCATCATCGTAGATTATTGCGACAATTTCCATGCCGTTTTTATCTCCGAGTTTTGCTGCTTTTTGCCCCCACTCCAATGATTTGGCATAATCTTGCGCAACACCATCACCGTTCAGATAGGCAGTTGCTAATTTCCCCATGGACAGTGGATCACCCATGTCAGCTGCTTTAATCAGATAAGAAACTCCTTTTTGGTCATCTTGAGGAACTTTTTCTCCAACCATATAAAGGCTTCCAAGCTTATCCGCAGCTTCCATACATCCTCTTGAAATTGCTCTTTCGAGCAGTTCAATGGCTGTTTCAACATCCTCAGGGACACCAACTCCGTGCAGATAGAATTCTGCCAGAATTGCGGTTGCATTTCCGTCTCCTTGCATATCTCCGTTTTTAACAAGAGAATAGGCAGATTCCCAATCCTGATCATTTAGATGATTCATTACACGAGCATATAAATCCTCGTATTTACTCATTCCCATCATCATCACCTCCATTTTATATGTGCTGTATTAAATGAGTTTCCACCCAAACAGCCCTTTTTTGATATGTTTCAATTCCTCGATAGCATCCGTATTGCCTTTAGATGCGGCAATCGTAAAATGCCTGTAAGCTTCTTCAAGGTTTTTGGGAATTCCAAGTCCGTCTTTGTTCATTTTTCCATAGCACAACTCAATTTCACCAATCTGGAAATCCAGAGTAGATTTTTCTTGTGCAAGAGAAAGGTAGCGATGTGCCAATTTATAATTGGCTGTCGGACCCGGAATCATATATAACTTACCTAAAGATAGGTAAACCATATCAATATCATGGTCAGCAGCAATCTGATAATAATGAATTGCTTTTGCTACATCGACCTGAACTGGCGAATAGCCATTCTCATATTTTCGTCCAAGAGTAACTGCCGCCCATTCATCTCCGTTTTCTACGGCTTTTTCAAACCAATAAATCATTTGGCTGTTTCTTTCTTCTGTAGACAGCCCAGGGATGTATTCATCATCAAGCAATTCTGCCAAAGGCTTCATTGCATAAGTTTGACCGGCTTGGGCTGCATGAGAAAGGTATTCATATCCTTTGCGATGATCTACTTCAAACCCATCCGTTCCCAGAACATATTTCATTCCATACTGATATTCAGAAAAGGTGTTTCCGTTTTCTATCGCTTTTTCATACCACGTAGATGCCAGTTCTTTATTTGCAGGAACTCCCAAACCACGAGCGTAGGCTTGTCCTAATGCATCTTGAAGTTCGGCATCATTCCAATTTGCTCTGCGTTCTGCTTCGGCAAAAAACGCTCTCATTTCTTCAGGCGTTGCTACACCACAACCGGTAGATGTGATTAACATGGATAGACAATCACTCAGTTCTTTTCCACGCACAAAATACTGGTATGCAGTTTTAGGACTTTCAGGAAGTCCGTAATCACCCCATTTATAGAGCAGACCCATGCGATAACAACCTTTGCTATCACCCATTTCAGCACCACGCTGATACCATTTAACTGCGGCTTTTATGTTGTCTACGGTTTTTTCCATATTAAACATATACAGCAAACCGATTTCTGTCGCAGCTCTGCCAGAACCTTTTCTCCATGCGTCTTCAAGCAAGGTAATAGAGTAGGGGATATTTTGTGTAAATCCCCATCCGTGACCGTGCATACGACCAATCTGGCATAGTGTCTGATGATCGTTGGGGTTTCTCCGTATGACTTCATTGTAAATCTCAATGGCTTTTTCATTGCTTTCAGGATACCCAGAGCCAAAGAAATAGCAGTCACCCAGAGAACGGAGACAATCAATGTTATTTGATGCTCCTTTTTCCCAAAGCGGAATAAATCTATCAGCAGTAGGAGCAGCATAGATTCCGTCAAAATACACTTTACCAAGAAGATAAGTGGCTTCCAGATTACCAGCGGCACTATCATTTTCGAGTTGCTGTATTGCGATTGCTGTATTCGCATCAAGCAAATCTTTCATCTTGTCAATGTAGATAGACATCTAAACACCTCCTATCTTTGTCGTTGTTTGAGAGAACTAATTTCGTTTCTTATACGCTGTACTTCTTCTTCATAAGAAGATTTTTTAGAGAAGCCAGTGAAAACCATAATACCTGCAACAGCTGTACCGATAAGGAATATCGGGTGAATTGCAATGCCACAAAGCAACATAACGATTGCTGCAATCAGCGGTGTTTTCGGAACAGCTCCCCGTGCATGACCTTCTGCAACCATCAAATCATATTCCAGATCAGCGATACTTTTTGTTGTGGCAGTAGTCATTCTACGGTCTGGCTGAACTGCTGGCGTTGGTGCAGTCTCAACAGGTTGTGCCTGACGATTGGCTTCATTTTCAAGCGGAGATACGGGAGCCGTATGAGACACATAGCTTCTCTGCGGAACATTGCTAACTGCGATGTTGGATGATTCAATAGTTCCGTCATCTCTAATGACGGTTCCGCTGCTTGAAATAACTTCATCGCCGCTAATGATTGTTCCATCTTCACCAATTCTAATTGCCATTGTTTATTCCCCCTTTATTCAGAGATTTCTACTACTTCCCCTGAAAGCCCAGGGAGAAAATAGAACACTTCTTTCTTTTGAGTTATTGCTTGGGTTAAAGCATCCACATATTCTTCTCTTGTGCAAGGAAAGTCATCGTGGTGCGGAATATACCCAAACAGTTCATTGTACTTTTTGTTTAGTGGCTGGCACACCTTGCCAAATTCATACATATCCATTTATGCTCCTCCTATGCTATCTCTGAGAGCTTTGGAAAGCTGTGGAAACCAGCGTTCAGCAAAGTTTGTAGAGATACGATAGCTTCCGGTTTCAATCGCAAATATATTTGCAAAAGAATCCTTTTCCCTCATGCCAGCATTGGTGCCATCTCGTAGTTGTCGATCCCAATAATCGTTTTGGTGTCTGTAATATGCGATACCTTCTTCCGTAAAGCGTCTTACCACGACAGGATTATTGTGGGTCAAAGCCGAGATTATATCAGTTATGTTTCTATCAAAAGCAGCACCGGTAGAAAACGCATCGTCCAGCATATCGTTTAGCATCATTCGTCCGTGGGGCGTATCTGTGCTATATCTTGCTGCGGCATCTGAAAAGGCTTGTCGGAACCTATCACCGGTTGAAGGTCGCCCGAGTACATCATCAATGAAATGTCCGAGTTCGTGCTGGAGTACATCTGCATACTCAGCATCTGTCATATCATTGTGCATAGCTATATGATGTTCCATCGGTGAATAGTGGCAAGACTCTTTTACTCTCATGCCATATCTGTTCAAAACATAGTGTCCATAGCAATCTGTTTCGTATTCGGTATCTTTAATACACCGGAGCTTGTCACAGTGTTGGTTGATTGCCGAAACGATATAGTCAGGTGCCTTGGCATAAGCCGTATGAACAGCAGCCGAACGACTATGCGGCAGTTTTGCGATAAACGAATCCGAGAGGTCGGACATCAGCGGTACTTCAACAGCACCGTTTGCCGCTCTGTCTAAGCTGTTTGTCGCAGATGCGTTTAGCGTTTTTTTTTAGCTTCATCTTGTTCGAGACCTGCATCGAACGAGATAGTAGTTCCTAAATACTGTTCCAGAATACTGATGCAGCTGGCGAGTGATGCAATACCTCTATCAGCGTTACCTGCTTCAGACGAGAAGAACGATGCGAATAAATGCTGGAACTCGTTCTTCTGTTGATTGTAGTTATTGACCATTTGACGAAGTTGTTCAAGTTCGTCTATGTCTTTTCTACGCTGTTCTGAAGAATAGGTGCGGTCTGTATAGACTCTGTGCAATGTTCCGTTACATCCCTGTTCTCGGCAATGTGTAGTGTCACTGCGAATGAGAAGTCGGATTTTTCCAGGGCAGGTATCGCAAGCGAAGGTGTCTGTTCGTCCTTCGTTTGTTCCTCTGCGTTGTCTTTCTTCAAGCTGTCTCATTTTGAGCTTTACGCTTTGAGAAAGTTGTTCATCAATTTCCTGAAACGCTTGTGTAAGTTCACTTTGCAAAGGAGCAATACGCTCTTGAAATCGAACTAAGCTATCCTTAATTTCGTGCAGGGCTTCGATATTTGTATTTACTCCGTTGCCCATGATTTACCCCGTTTCTTAAATCTGGTGAGAAAGGTAATCCTCCAGCATACGCTTGAGAACCTGCAATCTTGTTGTACATTCGGAAAGCGTTGCATAGTTAGAGGAAAGGGCTGCAACAGCTTGGTCAATTACGGCACCCAGGTTTTGATACTGCTTGTCATCCCATTCTTCACCAACTGCGATATAATCGCTTTTTAGAGACTGGGCAACACTCTGTTGCACCTGAATAAATTTTGTGATGTTGTTGATCATACGATCCATTGCTTCAGGGGAAGATTTTCCTGCCATAATTACAACTCCTTTTCTTAAATAATGTCATAAGGCTTAAATTGATAAGCCGGGTTGACCCCATCATAAAACAGAGCAATGTTGGACTTGAGATTTTCTACTCGTGCTTCGGAAATGATTCGATCTGCATCTTTGTCGCTCAAAGAGAACAGAATACGATTTTGAAATTTCGGTATGCACTCATAGATGATTTCTTTGATTGAAATAAAGTCAGGACAACTCATTACGACATTGAATCCGTAAGTGTATCCAGATTCAATCAAGGTCATCAGTTTTTTGTGGTAGGATATGTTAGAGGTTGTGGTTTTAGCAGGAGTAAGATCTGCCAAAAAGCTATCCATAACACTGCCCAAGTCATTTTTGTGTGGCTTATTAACAAATCCGAACAAGTCATCCCCATCAGTTCCGAAATCAGGTGCTGGTTCATTCTGTGTTACCAGGAAATCATCTACGGATTTATTGTTAAGCATGAGGACGATTGGCTCAATCCACTGGAAATCGTTTATCACGATATGAATTGTAGCGAACTGAGATTTACGCCCACCCATGGTCAAGCGCTGTTGTTTTCTCTTTTCATAGATACCGTATAGCTCGTCGATTAAAGGAAGGACATCAAATACATCCTTTGCCAGTTTAATGTCCGCAGCTCCGTTGCTGACTACACGGGATACTTTATCTGCCAATGGTTCACCCATTATCGAGAGGCCGTCAAACAAATACACGGATTGCTCAGTAGCCATTGCCAGTTTGTGCGGCTGTGACTTGATAGCATTTTTCATATACACAGCTACAAGTTGGTCGCTCATGCGTCTTTCACTACCTACAATGAGCAATGTGCTTCGCTTCATGCGGCTTACATTGAGTGTGACAGGTTGATCTATACGGATTGGCTCACCCAAATAAACCGGTACATTTGAAAAAGCTTCGAGGTTATCAAAATTGTGGAACCCAGCACATTCGGAAAGGCGAGGAACAGTTTCGCCAATGAATACCTTGGTAGGTGTAGCCGTTTCTACTAAGCCATAACGGGATTCGATAGCTTCTAACATTCGTTCCTGCGTATCTGTATCGCAGAATGCCACCTTGAATCCAACGGGCTTTTCAGTCACATAGTCTGCGTTATAGACTGCGGTTCCTTTCGTATCGCCCATTTTTCCAAATGCTGATTTAGCGTTACTGTCTCCAAACAACAGGTTACATTCGGGTTCGGAGCATTTAAGACCGATACGGACATAAATCTCGCTCAATGTGGAAGGGGATACCGTGAAGCCGTTACGGAGTCTGCTCATGGTCTGCGTAGCCAATACGAAGTGAATACCACAAACTCGATACAGTGAAATTATATCTGCCAATCTGGTAGCACAAGTGTTTGCAACACGACGGTTGTGGGCTTCACTGAACAGCACCTGGAACTCGTCTGCTACAACAAGTACACGGGGCATCTTTTTACCTGTATATTTGCGATAGCTGGCAATGTCTTTGACAGGGTATCCATTTTTAGCTTCTTCCGTGAACATATCCAAGCGTTCCTGCATCATGTTCACCAATTCATCCAGTACGCTTTGTCCAAACTCCTGCATTGCATCCAGTGCAATGACCTTTATGTGAGGAATCTTATGATTTGCGTAAACCTGGAACTCTGTACCACTCTTAAAGTCAAGTAGGTACAAATTGATCTCGTCCGGGCTATATGCCACAAGTGTACTCATTATTATTGTGTGTAGTAGAGTAGACTTGCCGGAACCCAGAGAACCAGTGACCAGAGCGTGATGCGATGTGCCTTTTGACACAGGATCGCCAAACTCCAAATATTGTATAGTTCCGTTTTCGTCCTTGCCAATCGGCACAGAAAAGAGGGAACTGGAATCGCCAGAAAACCAAGCGTTTTCGGGAATTACCTTGGTGATCGGCAGGATAGAACTTGTTACCTCGGCATATTTGGAAGCATACAATTCGCAGAAATCCAACATAGTTTTTTGTGTGGGTTGAGGATTGAACATCCAATTTATGCCGTTTTCTGAATACCAGCCGGTAGTGGATGGCTGTAAGCAAATACAGCTTTCTCTAATCTTTGCAAGTAAATCTATGTAGGTTGTGCTGCTGGAGTTCCTAATTGCATTTTCATCAAAATGAATAACCGTCTGAACGCCGCAACTACTTCCGTTTTTGACGATATTTGCAAGCTGCTCCAACATTTGCTCGTCAAAGCCTTTAGGGAAGTTTAACAAGCAAAGGCATTTTAGAGATTCAGGCCGTTCAACAGATACTCTGTTATATGCGAAAATATCAGAGCTATCTGCCAGCTTCGTCTGACTAAACTCATCAATAAATGCAGACAGTTCTTCTACCCGCTCTCGGATCTGCTGTTGAGTTGTAAAGACCTTGTTGTACATGACAACAGGGTTATTACGCATAAACTCCAGATATGGAGCAAAGCCTTGGGATCGTCCTTCAGGATCAAAAAGAATAAACTTTTGGTGCGATGCAGGCTGGTTCTTCAGTGACGAGAAAATGACAGAATTAACTGCATTGCGAACTCTCATAGATTCGCTTTCGTCGAACAGCATGAAGTTAGCTTTTTCTCTCAAATCCAGAATGGCTGGCAAGCAGAGATTCTGGTTCTCGATAAAGCCGTAGTATAAACGGTTCACAAGAGATACGACATAGGAATTGTATGCGACATCGCCTAATGTCACTCCGTATGAGCCATAGGAGATAAACTCAGAAAATGTATCTGGTAGTATATCTTGAGTCCTTACACTGTTAGAAAGAATACGCAGGTTTTCAATATCATTTCTCGGAAGGCAATTTTCAATCGAGAGTTCATAGGACGCAATGGTAGAAGTGATTTCTTCTGTGTGTCGTTCCTCTAAAGCCGCAAGTAAATCGGCAGTTTCGGTAGCTGCCTTGTCGATTTCTGTTTCTTTGGTAGCATCCAACTGTTGATTGGCAGCTGCCAGATTTTTTTGAATGGTTGAGTATGCCTGATCCCTTATAGATTTCCCCTCTGCAATTAACTCTGCAAGTCGCCCATAGAGCTGCTTTCTCTTTCCTGAAAAAAGCATTGTGAACTCTTGCAACGGTTGAGCTTTAAGAGTAAGAGAACATTCTGAAGCAATGGCTTTAGCTTCTTTTGCTATTTCCTCCATTCGAGATAAAAAGGCTTCTTCGGTTTGATATGTAACATTCGGGGCAGTGACCATAGATAGCGCATCATGCCTTTTTGCATAGCTCTGGTCTACTTGGCTTAACTGTACATCAAGAAGATTTAGCCCACTTGCCATCTGGTCAAGTCTCTCCAAAGCTATCCCAGCTTTTTGAGAAGCAGTCGCTTTCTTATCTGTGGTGGTTCTTTCCCAGAACGCCTTGCTATCAACGAATGAGTTTTCCAACTCTGCAACTACTGTATTGTAGTCCTGTTCCAGAGACTCCATTTGACCCGCAAAAAGAATCAACTGTTCTCGCACAGAGGAAACCTTTGTATATAAAGTGTTCATTCCAGTTTGCTGCAAATTTCATCCCTCCTAATAGCGGTCTATCAGTCCCTGATCCGCTAATTTTTTTAGTGTAGATCCTAACTGCTCCGCTTGTAAGTTGAGCTTGGCACCAGCGTTGGATATGGGGCGTAAAATATTGGTGCCAAACTGTTCTATTTTATTATCTGTGAAATTGCCACGCTGTTCTTGCCAGGCAACAGCTACATCGGCAATCGCTTCGTTAAAGTCATCGAGAATGTTTTGTAATCGTGCCATAGCTTATCACCTACCATTTGAAAATCTTAAAAACAGAGTTGACTGCAATCAGGACAACCACGATTAAGACAATCGGAGAGGAAAAGATTGCAATTAAATAATAGATCAACGCTGTTTTCAAGAAGCTAATACATATTGCTTGAATAGCATAGAGAACATCTGTGGCGGTGAATCTGTTGGTAACACGCTCACTAAATAGTTTCCGGTTGAACTTCTTGCATCCATGTAAGCATGAGCAAAACAAGATGAAAGGAGCAAAAATTGCGAAGATTGAGTAATATGCTCCTACTAATGTTGTGCCGGTTGTAGTTAGTGTAGCAGTGTTGAATAGCCACGGGGCGAAAAAACATCCTACCAGCAATCCGATACCAATAGCGGATGAGATAGTAACCAAGGAATACAGAGCTTTTTTGCAATGCAACGGTTCTTTCGGTTCGTTTGTGGGTAAAACATAGAACTCAGAATTGGCATTGTATAACTCGGTATTGTGTTCATCCATCCCCAGGCACTCCTTTCTATTCAAATTCGCAAGGAGGACAGTTCAAGCCATGACCCACCTGCAATGATGTTGTAACTTGCAGAGGATAGCTGAAAATCTCAGCCATTTCTCCACCAATCTTTGGGTTGTTAGTGTTGCAGACTAAGGTGTATTGCGTAAGGGTCGGCAAAAGGCGTGGTGTATATCCCTCATTATCAAGGTTGAATATATCCAACAGCAGTTTAATTCCAACCGTTGTAACGAAGTTAATATCGACGGAGATTCCAGGCTCAAAGTTGACCTTACTGAGCTCTTCCTCGTTTGTATATAGTCTGCGATTCGTTGATGTGCGTTGAGACATAGAGTTGCCCTCGCCCAATGCACATTTATAGCAAGGCATTCCTTTGTTTGGAAGATAGTAGAATATCTCGCCAGCGAAAGCTCGCTCCCAAAAGCCGATGCTCAGAAAAGGAATACCATACATTACGGATATTGAATTGGCATAGACATCTGCCGAACGGTTATCGGCACAACCGATCAGCACAGTTTGGTCTTTCTTGCAGAAGCTATCGAAAACCGGTTTGTCAAGCATTTCTACGGTGGAAACAATAGCTTCAATTTCAGCTGCTGGGTTAATTTCCAAGATGCGGCGTTTTAACGCATCTACTTTATACTCGCCAACTTCCACAATGGAGCATTGATGGCGACACAGATTGTGATATTCCAGAATATCGTTATCAACCAAGACATATTTTCCGATACCTGCACGAGCCAGTTCCAGAGCGACCAAACTTCCAACGGAACCACAACCCAGAATAAAGGCACATTTGTTTTGTAGTACACCAGTTTCCAGAATGCCAGTATTGCGTGAGAAGATGTTCTGCACCAAGTTGTAGTTTTGGTAGGCGTATTCTTCGCCGTCAAAGCGGAACTGTAAACTTTCTTCTTCCCACCATCCTGTCAGGCTATCGTTCGGGATGACCTCTGGCTTTTGCGAATGGATAACACCTAAGCATTCTGTCGAATATAGGTCACTTTTTTCATTGGAGAAGATGTTGAACACCTTTGATTTTTCAAAGTGTTTTCCCCAAATCTCACCCGTGTATCTGGTTTCATAAAGCCTATCCGGGAAAAATATTGTTTTCTTCGGTTTTACGCCAACAAAGTTCAATGTTTCTCTCCTTCTTTCGACAAAAACTCAATATAAGCATCCTTGAAAAGTCCAGGATAGTATTTGTAGCAACATTCGTTAAAGGAAAAAAGAATGTCTTTATCCTTGGAACCAAAAGCCAACTCAAATCGTGAGTGTGACTCAGTTGGTGGTTCACTTTCTTTCAAGACCAATGCTCCAGCTGGATTGATCGCCATTTCACATTCAATGCCGAGCTGAGACAAGAATTTAAGATCATTGTCCAGCTTTTCCAGAATCATCATTACTGCATCATCTTCAGCTTGGCATGGAAGCCGTATTTCAGGGTTCTTCGCATTAGCAAAAGTCCTCTGCTGTAAAAAGTGATAGATGGCTTCATGGAAAGAAAACTCAGTGAGTTCAACCGGAATAGAACTTGCCTTTTGCGGCTTAGCTTGATTCTTCGCCATTTGAGTTGCAAGAATTTTGAATTTGTTGGTGCTGGATACTGACGGTTGTTGAATAGGAATTGACATTTGCTGTTGCAGTATCGTCCCATCTTTTTTCTCCAGCAAATCTTTAGGGATGTAGGAATCCCCAACAATATATTTAATTTTTTCGTATTTCAGAGGTAGGGTTACGGAGTACATGGTCAATCTGAACTGTGGGTCGATGTTGACCAATGCCGAAATTGCTCCCTGTTTATCCAATTCGGCATACTTCGTATTTGTTCCATCGTCCGTTCCAGAGAAGGAATCGAAAGAACCAGGGTGTCGATGCCATAAGCCGATTAAGTCAAGCTGTGTGGCGTACAGCCTGGACACCTTATTTATTAAATGATTTATGTAGGCTTGGTCGTATTCAAAATAGGCAGTCTGAAAGACAGAGTTCGGACCGGGATCAATGCTTTCAATGACATACCAAATATCGCCTTTACGATAGCCTAAGAATACTCCACCGGTTTCCGTTTTGATTTTCTCCTGTGTTTCGACCAATATGGAGATAAAGGCTCGTTCAGAAAAAACAACACACTTTGGCATTTCTGCACCCCCTTCCTTTGTTTTTGGCTTAAACATCAATAAGTATGCTCAAACACCTCGTCACCAATTTCGCCGGCAAGCCACCCCTCAACTGCAAAAATCCATTTTGCTGCCCAGCCAAGAGCTTTAGCTGCGGATGTTGTGCGGTTGCCGGAATCAATATCTTCTTTTCGTGCGGTACACATATAAAGATCGCCGTTAGCATCTCTCAGAACATGAGGAAGTGAACCAGCCGCTTTATACAGCTCGTTCAGATCAGGCTTTACAGAGTAAACTCGCAAAGAACCACCGTATGTATTGTTGTGTGGATGATTGTGGTCGTACACCACCATCAGAGTCCATGTGCCGCCGTCAGCACCTCTGGGATTAAGGTTGCCGACCCAGCAGATTCTTCCATCAGCTAATCGGTCTAAAACAAAGTTAGGGAAATACAGATTCATTGCCTGTTTTTCATCATTAAAAAGTTGAGGGTTTCTTTCATACCAATAAAATCCAGCCACAGTTACCCCTCCTTATGCCAACTTGCCTTCAGGAGCTTTAAGTGTTCTATTCACCTGTGCTTGAGGGTCATTAGGTTCAACAATCTGACCGGAAGGAGTTACATTAACGGACTCACCCCTTTTAAGTCTTTCAGCGATCTCTCTGCGTTTTGCAGCAGCTGCATCTTCCTCTGCGGCGAAGCGACCAACAGGAACAGAAATATACATCATAGTTTTTACCTTCTTTCTTAAATAATGGTTTCTTTTTTCTTAGTGGAGCCTTTTATCGCTAAAAGCGAATGAAGCGTTTCTGCATCTCCAAATTCAGTTCGTTGTGGAAAATAAAATACGCAAGTGCTGTTGGCAGTGAAAAACATAAGCATTGCCAACATCGTTGTCCATGTGAGTGGCGTAGTCTTTCGCTCGATGGCAGAAATTGTCTGTCTGCTTAATCCAATTTTTTCACCGAGTTCTGTTTGTGAAATGCCATATTTCTTTCTTAATGCAGGAAGTCTGTCTATCATGTGTTGAATTAGGACATCCTGTTCGTTTGTTGTAATAACTTCTGACACGCAAACCTCCAATCTGGAAAATCGTGTATAAGGTTCAAAATAATTTCGTAGAATATATCCTTCTCTGAAAAGCGAAAAAAAGCACCGGGAAATCAGTGCTTTTTCTTGTTCTGTCATGCTACATGACCATATATTTGACCCTTAATGCTATTCCAATATGCCATTTGAATTGTTTTTTGCTGTATAGACGGATGAACATATTTGTTGAGGGTGATACTTACATTTGAATGTCCTAAGATCTCACTCAATGTTTTTATATCAAAACCCAGGGCAACACAGTTGGTGGCAAATGTATGTCGAAGGATATGGTAATTTATCTTCCCGATGCCACAGCTTATTGTCACCTTGTTGAAATAGTATTGAAGTGTCCTTGGGTCTAACGGTTCATCTGTCTGTGTTAAAATATACGCATCAGAACAGGACTGTGCCGACAAAGCATACAGTGCAGACATAAGGAAATCGGGTATCGGAATAGTTCTGATAGAGGATTTGCTTTTCGGCGTCCCTACCCATAATTTTGTTTTTCGTTGACCAGAAGCCACTCTGATTCGTTGTACAGTTCGCTTGATTGAAATGAGCTTATGCTCAAAATCAATATCTGCCCATTGTAGCCCACACACCTCTCCAATTCGCAGTCCACAATAAAGACTCAGCATTATTCCCATGTTGCGACACGAAAGATGTGCAGATAAATAGGTATCCAGAGCCGACTCATCCTTCTCTGATAAACAAGAAATAGGGGCTGCCGATTTTCCTCCACCCAAAAGATGTACTGAAAATAGTGCGATCATATTGTTTGACGCTGCGTACTTGATGGATGAATTAAGAATATACAGCAATGTCTGGAGGGTACTTATAGAAAGTGACCCTCCATTCTTCTTGTTCCCGGTACTTCCTTGCTTTTCAAGGAAACCGTGGAGAGTATCAGAATTTAGGTCTTTAAGTTTATAGTGACCCAATTCTGGAAGAACATGATTTTCGATTAGGTTTTGATATTTGTTTATGGATGATGGTTTGAGATTGATTTTGACTATGCCAAACCAGTTGTTGACTATCTCACCGAACAGCATGTTCTTAGCATCTACATATACTTGTCCGATACTTGTTTGAAACTTAGCTTCATTCATTTTTTTCTTTACCTCTGAGTAAGTCTTTCCATATATCGAAGCATATTTTGCTTTTCCTTTTGCAGAGTCATAGCCTTTAATATAGCGACCTTCCCATCTACCATCTTTACGTTTGCGAATGTTTTCTCCTCTACGGGGCATAATTTTCACTCCTTTCGTTTTGACCACAAAATTGACCCCGAATGGAATACAATCAGTTTTCGCAGTTCACGGCTATGACAAGAAAACAGTCAAATTGCCTTTTTATATGACTGATTCCTTTACATTTTCCGACCACACTTGACAAGTTGCTTTACATTTATTATAATTGTAAATGATATAACCCATCGGATTAATTTCTGTGATGGATATATTCTACGAAAGAAAGCTGCTCCTTGATGGATGAGGGGATTGGAGCTTTCTTTTTTATTGACCTGATAACTGCTTTTGGCAGCATCGGGTCATTTTTGTTTCAATCATTTAATGCAAATTGCCTATAAAATTTTATCACATTGCATTTATAAATGCAACTTGCATTTGGTGTTGGTTGTTGAGATTTGGGGTACATTTTATAATGTATAGCAGAATCATACACAGCATGGAGGTGATTGAAATGCAACCGGAAATTGACTATATAAAAATCGGTCAGCGTATTAAAGCTGCTCGCCAGGAGAAGGGATACAGCCAAGCAGACTTAGGTGCGTTGGTTGGTTGCTCGAACAATCATATGAGCCATGTTGAAGTTGGACAGACGAAAGTTTCTTTGGCAATGCTTCTAAAACTGGCATTCGTCTTGGAAAAAAACTTTGACTATTTTTTGCTGGATACCCCATATGCAAAATGCGACAGCATCATTGATGACGAGATTGCTACAAAACTGAAAAAGTGTAATGTAACAACATTGATAACCGTAGGAAAGTTGATTGATGTCTTGATTGACCAGCAAGAGATGATAAAAAAAGCGGAGCTTGATTGATATAATGAAAAAGAAGCCCATTGGCAGTTCTGAGTGAACTGCTATGGGTTCCTTTTTTTGCAATACAACATACTGAGCCTTTAAGAAACAAAAAGTCCACCAGTTATGATGCACTACGCATCGTACTGGTGGACTTTTTCTGTAAAGATATAAAAATAGATATTCATATATCGCCATAACTAATGTCGTTATCGTAGGCATGAAGATCTTCTTTCAGGAAATCTGCTTTACGAATATACATCGAATTTACCAGCTCCCCTTTTTCGTGGAGCAGGCTGAATTTGTAGTCTAATAATGCTGCCGGTACATAGAGCATTTTAGCCGTTTCAAAAAATGTGTGTTCCGAAAGGCATTCCAGAACTTCCTCATCTTCTAACAGAAGTTCTGCCGCAAAGAAGTTTGCTTCGTTTTCTTCGATTGATCTATCATCAAACACTTCCATTTCTTGAAAGCCGTGCATCATGGCAATTTTCGTATGCAGGACAGCGTGTCCTAATTCATGTGCGACTAAGATACGTTCCAGGATACCGTTTACATTGTGATCTATCACGATATTTTTCTGTCTGGACTGGTAATAGAAGAAGCCCTTCAATTTCTTCTGTAAATCGTAATAATGGATTTTGATACCTAACAGCTGACACAACTCGTAAGGGTCTCTGGTGTGATATTTTCGCACAAGCTTATCGACAGTTTCAATGATATGCTCTGCCGTTTTCATTTGCTTCACCTCCGAATCGCACACAGAAAACATATTCTGTGCTTGAGGATTTTACTCTTTATCTTTATGCTTTCTGTATTTCTTCGGAGTGTACTTTTCCCGTGCTGTTTTCTTAGAGTCCATATAAACTGACATAATCGCCTGGAAGAATACATCTTTTGCGTCCTCGTCCAATTCTCCACCGGCAAACAGAGAATTTACACGACCCAGCACTTCCTGAGCTTCTTTTGCTCCCTTTGAACCGAAGTTTTCTTTTGCTTCTAAAATAAACATATCCTGATCTATATGGCTCTGGCTGTCTGTTTCAGATTCATCCAAAAGATAGGACACAGAGATATGCAGCGCTTCAGCAAGCTTTCTGATGTTGCTTTTTCTGGGGAGCGTTCCGAGTTGCTCATAAGTATAAAGGGATCTTTCGGAGATGCCGGTCATCTGGGCAAGCTCCGTTTGAGATAGGTTCATAGCCAAACGAGCTTCTTTAATTTTTTCTCCAAATGTCATGGTAGTGTCCTTCCTTTCAAAAAATATTTATTCGTAACTTCCGATTATTTGTTGACAAACTTCTGGAAAATGATATAATGAGAATCAAGGCAGAAGTTTTAATTCCACTTAATTATATATCGGAACTTTTGTAAAGTCAAGAACTTCCGATTTTACTTCTGTTATTTTAATCAAATATCGGAAGTTATAGTCATTCTTGTCCCATGGTATTTGTTTCCCTTTAGCCAAGTGACAGGAGTTAGAAAGGAATTCTTATTTTATGGATTAGGCTGAAAGGAGATTCTGAATGAGCAGATATAATACACAGGTATTAAGCAATATTCGAATGCTTTGCCGGATGCAGAACATTGACGAGAAGGTTCTGTACGAAAGAGCAAAGCTGATTTTATCCATATATCGAGAGGTGTGCTGGTCTACCATTGATCGTGCGAATGATGTATGTGATACTCTTATTTGTACTTACGGTGACAGCTTAGATGGTGCATTGATTTATCTGGAGAACTTTGCTCCGGATGAAGCGAGAGAACGATTTGAAGAACGCATTCGCAGCTTGTTCGAGACAAAGTGGATCATTGAACTGGTAGATATGGCGATGTTGAAAATCAGAGAATATCCGGATAAAGGCGCTCTGTACTGTGAGATTATCTCAAAGGCATATCTCAACCGCTTCAAGTACAGGGAATCAGAAATGCTGGAAGTTCTGAATATGGAACGCAGCACCTACTATGACCGAAAGAAAGAAGCGATACTGTTATTTGGTCTGTCACTTTGGGGAACAGCCATTCCTAAATTGAAAGATTTCCTGGAAAGTGCCAGGGAGGAAGAAGCATTGTGTTATTGTGAGTGCTAAGACAGGATTTTAGTCCGACTAAAATCCGATGAAAATACGACGGTTTCCCTACTGAAAGTCCGACTTGTCCAGTGTTAAAATGGCTATGCTGGGAGATAGCGGCATAAAATTGAATAGAGAGAGTTACGCCTCGTGCCTGTAATGGGTACGGGGCTTTTTTTATACCTGCCTATCTTCCTTCATTTTAACACAAAGGCATGAATGAGAGCTTGGAGTAATTTACTCCGGCTCTTTTTTTATGCCTGCAAGGAGGACAGGCAGATGGCAAAGGGCATTGAGAATCGGGCACGATCTCCTCCCTCTGTTTTTGATTTTGCAACTTCAAAAATTCAAAAACACGGAGGAACGAAAATGTATTACGACTTGGTTGAAAGCGGAAAAAGAATTAAAGCATTGAGAAAGAAACATGGGCTTACACAGGAACAGCTTGCGGAGCAGTTGGGCGTTGCCGCAAACACCATTGCACGAATTGAAACCGGCAACAGAGGTATCTCTATTGATTTGGCAATCGAATTGGTTGTGCGCTTTGACACAACCCTTGATTACATATTTTTAGGTCGTGAATAACCTCAAAACTATACCTACGAGGCAATAAAAACCTGCATTTGGAACAGGTACAATTTAGATACAGCCAAAGAAAACGGCTGATTGATTGTTCCTTGAAAACTAAATAGTCATTCATCAGATACATTCCTGTTGTCGGTGCGAGAGCATCAGCCACATCAGCGATACGCAATGACCTGCTACTTAGGAGATAGAGTCACCTACGTTACTTTTGTCTGTCCTTCCTGTGGCAAGAGCGAGAACTATCGGCTCGTAAATATCGGGTTGCTCCCGATACGGCAATGAAAGCAACAGGCACAATGATACTTCTGCCCAGCCACAGCCCCTTTTCTCTTTTCAGGGAACGGGGATCACGCAATGGGGGTAGCCCGGTGAGAACCACGGGGAGGTTAGATTCCTATGGAGTCGGTTAGCAGCTGACCGTCTGATGATTTCCCAGACAGTATTCTGTCTCCCAGGGGTGTCGAGGACAAATATGGGAACGACATAGTAAACACGAAGGGGCAGTTTCTGCCCCTCTTACATAAGACGATGAAAGGAGGGCAAACAGGTGATGGATAAAAATTGGGAATACCGCCGTGGCGATATATATTTGGCTGACCTGTCTCCGTTCTGCGGCTCTGAACAAGGTGGTGTCCGCCCGGTTGTTGTTATTCAGAACAACACCGGCAACCGGCACGCCCCTACTCTGGTTGTGGCAACCGTCACAGCCAGAACCAGAAAAAAGACAAAACAGCCAACCCATTTTTTGATTAGAGATAACCCGGCTCTCAGCAGACCTTCTATGGTGTTGTTGGAGCAAATCAGAACCATTGATAAGCAGCGAATTGAAAGATATTTGGGTAGAGTTACCCGACAGGAAATGTTCGGTATCAATAGAGCGTTGCTTGTCAGTCTGGATTTGAATACATCCTCTCGTCAGTGAAAACTATGGGCATACCTACCTTTGTGGGGCTGCCTATACTTTTGCCGATGAGGTTCCATGAATAACTCAGGGAGATTTTGGCAAGAATGATAAACGAAGGTGGTGATTGCAGATGACAAGAAGTGAAGCGACAAAATCTACAGCAGCTGAACAGCTGGTGGATATTCGAGATGTGAAAATTGATCGCTCTTTGCCGAGTGAGGAAAGAATCAAATCCTTTATCGAGCAGATTAAAAATCCTTACCAGTTCAAAGTAGGCAACACGGTTGTGAGAGTGTCGTTTGCAAATACGCAGAATACGATTACTGACAACTTCATCAACATGATTGCTTCTATGTAACGGATAAATCCGTTGGAAGAAATTGGCGAGATACTAATGCGGTGACAAACTGGATTTTCGCAGTCCGCTATGGTAACATAGCCTTGGACAAAATCAAGCGAAAACTCCGGTTTGTTTTTTCAGCTTCGGACGATTAACAAACAGGAGTGGCGCACTATGCAAAAAAGTATTGATAAGATTTACTATGCCGCCATCTACCTGCGTTTATCGAAGGAAGATGGTGACCTTTCTTCTGGCGAGAAGAAAGAAAGCAACAGTATCGCTAACCAGCGAAAGCTGATTGAAGATTATTTGAGCAGAAACCCTGAGATCACTTTGGTTCAGGAGTTCTGCGATGATGGTTATACAGGTGCTAATTTTGACCGTCCTGACTTTCAGCGAATGATGGAACAGGTCAAAACAGGAAAAATCAACTGCATCATTGTCAAAGACCTTTCCCGTTTTGGTCGTGACTACATTGATTCCGGCAGATACATTGAGAAGATTTTCCCGTCCCTGGGCATCCGTTTTATTGCCATTAACGACAACTACGACTCTGCACAGTCTCAGCAGGCAGGCAACGAAATCATTCTTCCGTTCAAAAACCTGATTAACGACTCTTATAGCAGAGATATTTCCATCAAGATTCGTTCCAACTTGGAGACCAAGAGAAGAAATGGCGAATTTGTTGGAAGTCATGTGGTCTACGGCTACCGTAGATCTGACGATGATAAAAACAAACTGGTCATCGACCAGACTGTTGCTCCGGTCATCCAGAGTATTTTCAGCATGAAGATGGATGGCTTCAGTCCTGCACAGATTGCAGACAAGCTGAATAAAGACGGTGTTCCGTCCCCTTATGAATATAAGAGACAGAGTGGTTCCAAATACCAGTCTGGTTTCAAGAAACAGATTCAGACCGATTGGGGTGCAAAAGCGATTTATCGCATTTTGAAAAATGAGATGTACACCGGCACTCTGGTTCAGGGAAAGACAACGACTCCAAACCATAAAATCAAAAGCAGAACCACAAAAGATGAAGCGGATTGGATGAGAACGGAGAACGCACATGATGCGATTATCTCTCCTTCCATTTTCGATATGGTTCAGAAGCTCATGCTTGAGGACACAAGAAGTCCTTCGGGTGATAATTCTGTGCATCTGTTTTCAGGTAAGGTGTTCTGTGCTGATTGCCAGAGTACCATGACCAGAAAGAAAACCAAGTCCGCAGGCAAGGAGTATGTGTACTTCGTTTGCAATGCCAATAAGGTAGATCGCAAGGTATGCGATGCACACACCGTAAAGGAACAGGTTGTTTACGATGCTGCTCTTGCGGTCATTCAGGCACAGGTTTCTCTTGCCTTAAACTTGGAAATTGCCCTTGGGGAATTGAACGGTATCTCTTGGGAGCGCCGTGAAATGGAGCGTATCGCTTCAAAAATTGCCAGACAGGAAGAAGTTATCGAACACAACAAGCAGATGAAAGCTCATGTGTACGAGGACTTCAAGACAGAAATGATTACTCGTGAGGAATACTTTATTTTTAAGGCTGAGTTTGACAAAAACATTCAGGAAGCCAAAGAAGCTATCGCTCGTCTGGTAGGTAATAAAAATCAAATCAGTTCCGGTCTTACGGAACAGCAGAGCTGGCTTGCACAGTTCAGAGAATACGAAAACATTCAGGAACTGAACCGCAGAGTCGTAGTCAATTTCATTGATAGAATTGAGATTACCGAGGATAAGCAGGTTCATGTTGTTCTGAATAACGCAGATCAGTTCCAGGCGATTATGGAGTTCCTGGAGGAAGAAAAAGCGAAAGCCGACGCAAAGAAGGTGATTTCGTTCATAAGGGAGGTGAGCTAAATGGCAAGACCGTCAAAGCGCCGTCAACAGGCATTGGCCAGTCAGACCGCTGCTGCGGAACAGTTTATTGTCGTTCACAAGACTGCTATCTACGCTCGTCTTTCTCGTGAAGATAATCTGAATAGCTCTGATTCCATCGAAAATCAACTGGTATTGCTCAATGAGTATGTAAGCAATCGTCCGTATCTGGAACTGGCAGGAACCTTTGTTGACAATGGCTACACTGGAACGGATTTTGACCGTCCTGAATGGCAGAAGCTGATGGAAGCAGTTCAGGCAAAAGAGATTGACTGCATCGTAGTAAAAGACCTTTCCAGACTTGGGCGTAACTATATCGAGACCGGTGAGTTCCTTGAAAAAATCTGTCCGTTCTTCGGTATCCGTTTCATTGCTATCAATGATGGTTTTGATACCGACACCGTAGAAGCAAGCGGTCAGCTTTCTGTGTCCCTTTCCAATATCATCAACGATTACTACGCCAAAGACATCTCTCGCAAGGTATCATCTGCCCTGAGAAGCAAGATGGAAAACGGCGACTTTATTGGTGCATGGGAAAAGTATGGATACCTGAAAGACCCAAACAATAAGAATCAGCTGATTATTAACCCGGAAACCGCACCTGTTGTAAAGCAGATTTTTCTGTGGCGTAGCGAAGGTATGAGCTACATGGGCATCAATAAGAAGCTCAATGACAGCGGTGTTCTCTCTCCGGGGCAGTACAAAGCGAACCGTGGCATTGTTACGAACAACAACCAAAAAGACCGTGTTATCCTCTGGAACAAGCACATGATTACTGAGATTCTGAAGGATATTACTTATCTGGGTCATTTGGCTCAGAGAAAGGCTTCTCAATGTTTATATGCCGGTATCTCCTTCCATCGTACAGAGGAACAGAACTGGATCATCGTTGAGAATACCCATGAGCCTATTATTGAACAGGAACTGTTCGATAAGGTTCAGGCTATCAACAATGCTGCCGCTGAAAAGTCAAAGGCAAACAGCGGTAAGTATGACCACTTACCGAAAGCCGTAAACATCTATGGGAAGAAATTCACCTGTGCTGACTGTGGCTCTGTAATGAAACTTGTCCGTTCTTTCAGCACAAAGAAAGACAAGGTGTACTTTACCTTTAAGTGTCCGACCTATGCCGAGCATGGCACAAGAGCCTGCAATGCGAAAAAGATGCGTAAAGCAGACTTGGATGAAGCTGTGCTTTCTACAATCCAGGCACAACTTGACCTGTTTGTAGATATGCAGGACAGTCTGCATCAGTTGTTGGCTATGAAGAAAGCCATGGCGAAGCAGAATGGACAGAAAGATGAACTCAAATCTCTGAAAAAGAAGCTCGACCAAAAAAAGGGGTTGTTTGGAGGGCTTTATCGAGATTTGCGTGAGGGTCTTATCTCTAATGAGGATTATGCACAGACCCGTGAAGTCATTCTGGGCGAGATCAAACGCTTGGAAAAGCAGTTGGAAGAGCTTGAAGGAACCACGAACAGATTTGAAGAACAGCTTCGTGGTGAAAAGAAATGGGCTGAACTTGTAAAGAAATATCACAATGCCACCGAGGTTACTGCCGAAATGGTGGATGCAATGATTGTTTCTATGAAGATGAACGAAGATAGCTCTCTGAGTATTGAGTTCAACCACATGGACGAGTTCAAGGCTATCTACGATACTATCGACATTCTCAGGAAGGAGGTTGCGTAATATGAAAAAGTGCATTGGCATCTATCTCCGTCTTTCTCTGGAAGATGTAGACAAGAGAACCAACAGGGCAAAGGATGAAAGTAACAGCGTTACTGCACAGCGTCAGCTGATCCAGCGACATATCGAACAGAACCCTTACCTTTCTAATCTGCCGCAGATGGAGTTCTGCGACGATGGCTTTAGTGGCACGAACTTTGAGCGACCGGACTTTCAGAGGATGATTGATCTTATCCGTGCCGGTGAAATCCATATCGTGATTGTCAAAGACCTTTCCCGTTTTGGTCGTGACTATCTGGAAGTAGGCGACTACCTGGAACACATTTTTCCGTTCCTTGGTGTCAGAATGATTTCCATTAACGACCATTACGATAGCGAAAAGTATCTTGGCAATACCGCAGGTATGGACATTGCCTTTCGTAACCTGATTTACGATTACTACAGTAAAGACCTTTCCAAAAAGGTCAAGTCGGCTATGAGAACAAAACAGCGTAATGGTGGCTATATCACCTGCTGTACTTATGGCTACAAGGTTTCTCCGAAAAACAAGCATCAGATGATTATTGACCCCGAAACGGCACCGATTGTACGCAGGATTTTCACCGATGTTATCGCTGGTAAATCCACCAGTCAGGTTGCCAGAGAGTTAAATGCTGAGGGCATCCTCACTCCGCAACAGTACAAAGGTGTTGCCAGAAGAAAAGACAGCCCTTCCAAAGCGTTATGGACACATAACCGAATATTGGATATGTTGAAGAATGTCAAGTACACCGGTTGCATGGTGAATCACACTCGTGAGAGCATGGTGATTCGTGCGAAGTCACAGCGTAGAGTTCCAAAGGAAGATTGGATTTATCACGAGAATGCCCATGAAGCCATTGTGACAACAGAAGAATTTGAAGCAGCACAGGCGGCTCTGCGTAAGGTCAGACCCCACACAAAGAAGAACAAAGAAAACTCATTTCCATTCTATTGCGCTCATTGCGGTCGTAAGCTCCAAAGAACCTTTGGCACGGATGTTCACTTCTACTGCGTAACTCCGTATTGGGACACCGATGAAGAACCGTGCAAATCAGTCAGATGGGACAGGACGGATATTGAAGAAGTTGTTCTGGCTGCGTTAAAGGCTCAAATTGCCGTTATGACGGTCGAAACTGTGGGTAAAATTCAGAATACAACTTCTGAAGGAACTTTGCTCAGACAGCGTCTGAAGGTACTTGCAAGCGAGTTGGAAAGTGGTGATACCCAGAAGGTTCAAAGTTACCTTGACTATCGTGAGGGACGCATAACCAAGGAGGAGTTCATCACTCTCCGTTCTGAGCGTGAAAAGCGTATGGAAGAACTGAAAAATCTGATTGCAGAAACAGAAGTTGCGTATGAAGATTTTCTTGAAAAGGAAAATCAGGCAAAGCAGGAACAAGCAATCGTTGAGCGTACAAGTTCCATGAATGATGAAGCTCTGAAAGAACTGATGTATGATGCGGTTGAGCGTATCAATGTCACGGACAATCAGAATATAGAAATCATCTGGAAGTTCGATGATCTGTTTGCAACAGCATAACAAAGAGCCAGTCAGAAACGACTGGCTCACATCTTTGAATAAAATGTCGATTTTTGTCCTAAAATGACTCAATGAGTAGGACGGGTGTGAAAGCTCCGAAAGCTGAAGAATCCTTATATTTCAATGCTTTTCGGAGCCTCACAAAAATTTTTTGCACCTGATTGACACAATCAGATGACCTGGGACGCATCGTGATCCCGAAGGAGATCCGCCGCACGTTACACATCAGAGAGAGTGATCCGCTGGAGATCTTCACCGACAGAGAGGGGCAGGTCATCCTGAAAAAATATTCCCCTATCGGAGAGATGACCACATTTGCCAAACAGTATGCGGAGAGCCTGGCACAGGTGTCGGGACATGCCACACTGATCGCGGACAGAGACCAGTTCATCGCCGTCTCAGGAGGCTGTAAGCAACTGTTAAATAAATCCGTGAGCCGTCAACTGGAAGAGAAGGTCAATAATAGAGAGACTGTGATTGCCGCAAAAGGAGACCGCAACTATGTCAACATTGCGGAAGACATTGCCGTGGACTATGCCTGGCAGCTGATCACGCCGATCATCTGCGAAGGGGACATCATCGGAAGTGTGATCCTGTTGGAAAATGACGGGAAGAGCAAAATGGGGGAAGTGGAGCAGAAACTGGCTCTGTCTGCGGCGGGCTTCCTGGGCAGACAGATGGAACAATAAATAATTACTTTGTTTATTTACAATTTGAAATAGAAAAGTGCAACCAGTTGCAAAAATCTTTTCCAAAAATGAAGCAAGTATATTGATTTTCAGTTAAATTATCCATATAATAGAATAGAAAAGTGCAACCAGTTGCAAAAATCTATTCCAGGGAGAAAATATATGGATATTCGCAGAGATTTCTATTTGGAAAAGTTAATAAAAAGAAAGAGCAATGGATTAATCAAGGTGATTACCGGTATTCGAAGATGTGGTAAGTCTTATCTGCTGAATAACATTTTCTATCATCATTTGTTAGATTCCGGTGTGAAAGCAGACCATATCATACGGTTTGCCTTTGATTCTGCGGATGATCTTTACCTGATCGGTGAAAGTCTTATTCAGATCGAAAAGGAAAAGCGGGGTGTGGATCCGGAGAAATTTATGGCATATATTCGGTCGAAAACTACAGGAGAGGGAATATATTATCTGCTGTTGGATGAAATTCAGATGCTGGATTGTTTTGAGGCTGTTTTGAATGGATATCTTCGCAAAGAGAATATTGATGTGTTTGTGACGGGAAGTAACGCAAAACTGTTGTCAAAGGATATTGCTACGGAATTTGCAGGCAGGGGTGATGAAATTCATATGTACCCTCTCAGCTTTGCTGAATTTATGTCTGTTTATAACGGAGATAAATATACCGGGTTATCTGAATATATGCTTTACGGTGGAATTCCATTAGTGGTTCTGCGGGATGGTGCCGGGGATAAGGCAACAGCGCTGCAGAATTTATTTAACGAAATTTATATCCGTGATATTACGAAACGGAATCGTATAAAGAATATTGGGGAATTGGAAGATCTGCTAAATATTCTTTCCTCTGCGATCGGTTCGTTGACCAATCCGGAAAAACTAAAGAACACTTTTAAAACCGTGAAGAAATCTAAAATTACTTCTGCAACCATAAAGAAATATTTGGATTACTTTGAAGATTCTTTTTTGATAGAGTCAGCACAGCGTTATGATATTAAGGGAAAGTCATATATAGAGACTCCTAAGAAATATTATTTTTCTGATTTGGGGCTTCGGAATGCCAGAATTAATTTCCGGCAGTTGGAGCAGACACATTCCATGGAAAATGTAATCTATAACGAACTCCGGATGCGGGGATATAGTGTGGATGTAGGTGTTGTCCCTATCGCAGAAAAAGATTTGGAAGGAAAGGTAAACCGCAGGCAGCTGGAAGTGGATTTTGTCTGCAATCTTGGTTCTGCCAGATATTACATTCAATCGGCATATTCTCTTCCGGATGAAACAAAGCGGACGCAGGAAATCCGACCGTTCCGGAAGATTGATGACTCTTTTAAAAAAATTGTCATTACAAAAGATATTGTGCAGCCATATTATGATGAATATGGTATTCTGACAATCAATATTTATGATTTCCTGTTGAATCCGGAATGCCTGCAAGGTTAAAGATAACAAGATCAGAAACAAATAAAAAACGGTCGTAACCGGGTTAAGATATCACCTGGTTACGACCGTTTGTCTTACCGATATATAATTTCTCATCAGCTTCTTTTAATAATGTATGAACATCTTTGTCAGACTCACAGACCAGTCCGAAGGTCATATTTATCTTCACGTGTTGCCCTTCGTAGAGTGTATCCAGTTCGTGAATTTTGTCCATGAGAAGATCCAGCTGTTTCCGTGCTTCTGCAAGATCTACATTTTCAAATACCAGTAGAAATTCCTCACCACCCCAACGCGCGGCAAAGCCACGGCGCCACATATGCTGCTTCAGCAGGGCAGAGACATTTTTCAGTACGGCATCCCCACATTCGTGACCGTAGGTATCATTAACCTTTTTGAAAAAGTCAATATCTCCGATGGCGAGCGCAAAAGAATGGCGGAAGGATTGGGCTTCCTCGAAGATCTGGCGCAGCTTTTTTTCCCCGCTGCGTCGGTTGTACAGCTCGGTCAGGGCATCCTGCTCGATCATGGTACGAAGAGAGCGCTGCATGGACAGGGCACAGCGACCGATATCACCTAATTCATCACTGCGTTTTGTTACGGAATGATCCAGTGTGGCGTTCAGATTCCCGGAGGCTACCTCTGACAGGAAGCTGTGAATATGGAGTAATACAGCCACGAATCTTCTGGTGTAAAAATAGATGCAGACAGCCACGAGAGCCACAAAACCGATGATCAGCCATGTCAGCGGATAGACATAACGTTGAATGGCTTGAGATACGGCGGCACTGGATTTTCCTATAAAAAGCATGCCAACTATGCTGCCGTCCTGATTGCGGACAGGACTATAATAGGAAAAATAAGTCTTTCCATTGATCAGAGTGTTGATATAAAAATGATCTTCACCGGTATTCAGGACATCACGGATCACCACATCCGGAGCACCGGAGCCGACAATGCGGTCACCCTGGGCGTTATACAGAGTCGTCAGAATGCGGGTATCCTGGTAGAACAGGGTGATGTCCAGTCCGGTATCCTCTTTGAATTGATCAAATAGAGAATATTCACGGGTGATATCTACATCGCCCTTATACAGAAGGTAGGCAACATCACCTTCCAGCCGGTAATCGCCGGGATAGGCAGCGTTCAGAAGTGTAGTGGCACTTTTTGTGGCATCATACAATTCACGTTCCACTTCCTGATACATAGTTTTTGTGAACCATTGGGAAGTGAAAAATAACATGACGATCCCCAGCGCCAGCAGGGGAATCAGGCCGATCGCCTGCAGAGTATATGATATTTTACCGCCGCTTCTTTTCGGCGTATTTTGCGTATTTTCCATAGAATTCCCTGCCCTTTCCGGTAAGATCGGTACACATATCAGTCTTAAAATAATTATATGAAATAAATGTCGGAAAAGCAAGAAAGAAAAGCTTTCTAAGCAAATCATAACATCCGGCTTGACAACGCAAAAAAATGAGATATATAATAGCGGTATATCAAAAATGCATTGACGAAGAGAGTAACTTTTCCGCAGAAAGGCAAAGCGAGCCGGTGATGGTGAGAGACCGGTGCGAGTAGGGAAAAAGTGAAAATCACTTCTGAGCTGTCAGAACAAAAGCCCAGGTCAGTAGTTCTGAACGGAATCCCGCCGTTACCGGGAAGCATATCACTCCTGTGAGATGACACATGTGGAATCGTATGGGAAGTATGTTGTAAGAGGTGGTTAACGAATGCATGAGCTTCGTCCTGTTACGGGACGGAGCCATTTTTTTTAAGAAAGGAAGCGCACTATGTACAAGCAGGTACCCACAAGCCTGAATTTCGTAGACCGTGAGAAAGCTGTCGAGAAATTCTGGGAAGACAACAACATTTTCAAAAAAAGTATGGAACACCGTAAGGAAGGCGAGACCTATACCTTCTACGACGGACCGCCTACCGCCAACGGTAAGCCCCACATCGGTCATGTAGAGACCCGTACCATCAAGGATATGATCCCCAGATACCGTACCATGAAGGGATATATGGTTCCCCGTAAGGCAGGCTGGGATACCCACGGACTTCCCGTAGAGCTGGAAGTTGAGAAGCTGCTGGGTCTGGATGGTAAGGAGCAGATCGAGGAATACGGTCTGGCACCTTTTATCGACAAATGTAAAGAGAGCGTCTGGAAATACAAGGGAATGTGGGAAGATTTCTCCCGTACCGTTGGTTTCTGGGCTGACATGGATAACCCTTATGTTACCTACGATGACAACTTCATCGAGTCCGAATGGTGGGCACTGAAGACCATTTGGGATAAGGGACTTCTGTACAAGGGCTTCAAGATCGTTCCCTATTGCCCTCGCTGCGGAACCCCGCTGTCCAGCCACGAAGTGGCACAGGGCTATAAGGCAGTCAAAGAGCGTTCCGCTATCGTACGTTTCAAGGTAAAGGGTGAGGATGCATATTTCCTGGCATGGACCACCACCCCCTGGACTCTTCCTTCCAACGTGGCACTGTGTGTGAACCCGGAGGAGACTTACCTGAAGGTGAAGGCCGCCGACGGTTATACCTATTATATTGCAAAGGCACTGGCAGACAAGGTTCTGGGCCGCCTGGCAGAAGAGGGCAAGGATGCTTACGAAGTACTGGAGACTTATGTTGGTAAGGATCTGGAGTACAAGGAGTATGAGCCTCTGTACAAGTGTGCGGGAGATGCCGCCAAGAAGCAGAAGAAAAAGGCACATTTCGTAACCTGCGACGGTTATGTAACCATGACCGACGGTACCGGTATCGTTCATATCGCACCGGCTTTCGGTGAAGACGACAGCCGTATCGGACGTAATTACGAGCTGCCCTTCGTACAGTTCGTAGACGGCAAGGGTGATCTGACCGCAGAGACCCCTTATGCCGGAAAATTCGTAAAAGATGCAGATCCTCTGGTACTTAAGGATCTGGATGCAGAGGGCAAGCTGTTCGATGCACCGAAGTTCGAGCATGATTATCCTTTCTGCTGGAGATGTGACACTCCGCTGATCTATTATGCAAGAGAGTCCTGGTTCATCAAGATGACCGCTGTGAAGGATGATCTGGTACGTAATAATAAGACCATCAACTGGATCCCCGCTTCCATCGGTGAGGGACGTTTCGGCAACTGGCTGGAGAATATTCAGGACTGGGGTGTATCCCGTAACCGTTACTGGGGTACTCCGTTAAATATCTGGGAGTGCGAATGCGGACACCAGCATTCCATCGGCAGCCGTGAAGAGCTGTACAAGATGAGCGGCAATGAGAAGGCGAAGACCGTAGAATTCCATCGTCCTTATATCGACGAGATCACCATCACCTGCCCCGAGTGCGGCAAGCAGATGAAGCGTGTTCCCGAGGTAATCGACTGCTGGTTCGACTCCGGAGCAATGCCTTTTGCACAGCATCATTATCCGTTTGAAAACAAGGATCTGTTCGAGCAGCAGTTCCCCGCTGACTTTATCTCCGAGGCAGTGGACCAGACCCGTGGATGGTTCTACTCTCTGCTGGCAGAATCTACTCTGCTCTTCAATAAGGCTCCTTACAAGAACGTTATCGTTATGGGCCATGTACAGGATGAGAACGGTCAGAAGATGAGTAAGAGTAAGGGCAATGCGGTAGATCCTTTCAACGCACTGGAGACCTACGGTGCAGATGCCATCCGTTGGTATTTCTACACCAGTTCCGCACCCTGGCTGCCGAAGAGATTCTCCGGCAAAGCCGTACAGGAAGGACAGCGTAAATTCATGGGTACCCTGTGGAACACCTACGCATTCTTCGTACTGTATGCAAATATTGATAATTTTGACGCTTCCAAATATACACTGGAATACGACAAACTGCCCGTAATGGATAAGTGGCTGCTGTCCAAACTGAACTCTACCGTTGCAGAAGTAGACAGCAATCTGGACCAGTACCGTATCCCCGAGGCTGCCAAGGCGCTGCAGGACTTCGTCGATGAGATGAGTAACTGGTATGTAAGACGCAGCCGTGAGCGTTTCTGGGCAAAGGGTATGGAGCAGGATAAGATCAATGCCTACATGACGCTGTACACCGCACTGGTGACCATCTGTAAGGCAGCCGCACCCATGATCCCCTTCATGACAGAGGATATTTACCAGAACCTGGTAAGAAGCAACGATGCAAATGCACCCGAGAGTATCCATCTGTGTGACTTCCCGGTAGTGAACAAGGATCACATCGACAAGAAGTTGGAAGAGGATATGGAAGATGTACTGGATGCTGTAGTTATGGGTCGTGCATGCCGTAACGAGGCTGCCATCAAGAATCGTCAGCCGATCAGCAGAATGTATATCAAGTCAGACTTCACCTTAAGTGAGTTCTACCAGGAGATCATCGAGGATGAGTTGAACGTCAAGGAAGTTGTATTTACCGATGACGTACGTGACTTTACCTCTTACACCTTCAAACCCCAGCTGCGTACCGTAGGACCCAAGTATGGCAAACAGTTGGGCGGCATCCAGAAGCACCTTGCAGCACTCGATGGCAATGCAGCAATGGATGAGCTGAATGCAGACGGCGCATTAAAGTTCGATGTAGACGGTGTGGCTGTGGAACTGACCAAGGACGATCTGCTGATCGACATGGCACAGAAGGAAGGCTATGTATCTCAGGAGGACAATCGGATGACCGTTGTCCTGGATACCAACCTGACACCGGAACTGGTAGAGGAAGGCTTCGTATACGAGATCATCAGCAAGATCCAGACCATGCGTAAGGAGAGCGGCTTCGAAGTGACCGATCACATCCGCGTATCCATCAATGGCAACGATAAGCTGTCCGAGATCGCACAGAAGAACAAAGAAGCCATCAGCGGAAAGGTTCTGGCAGACGAACTGACAAGCGGTGCGGAATATGCCGTATCCAAGGAATGGAACATCAATGGCGAGAACGCAGTGATCGCTGTGGAGAGAGTATAAAAGTTCTGCAATAAAATGCCGGAATAAAGAGATTCTGTGGTTTTCCCAACGGGGAGGACCGCGGAATCTTTTCTGTTTCGGAAAAACATTTACGAAACTTACGAAAACCGGCGAAAACAGTTGGAATACGCATGGAAGTTTGTTATAATATTACCTGTATTTGGTTAAGAATATGGATGAAATCATAACGCTATCCGGCGCGGAATATCTTGAGAAGAGTACAGTACCGGAGAGGTAATGGAGAGGAGAACATAGGTGAAAAAATCAGTAGCAGCCAGCGAGAAGCCGGTAAAGGCAAAAGAGTTCGACAAGGAGCTCTTCAAGAGAAGTGTGGAATATAATGTGCGCACCCTGTATCGTAAGAATCTGGAAGAAGCAGATGCACAGCAGATATTCCAGGCAGTATCTTATGCGATCAAGGATCGTATCGTAGAGAACTGGATGGAGACCCAGAAGGCATATGAGAAGGAAGATCCCAAGATGGTCTACTACATGTCCATGGAGTTCCTGATGGGAAGAGCACTGGGTAATAACCTGATCAACTTAAAGGCATATAAGCCCGTAGCAGAAGCTTTGGAAGAACTGGGACTGGATCTGAACCTGATCGAAGACCAGGAGCCGGATGCAGCACTGGGTAACGGTGGTCTGGGACGTCTGGCAGCATGTTTCCTGGATTCCCTGGCAACGCTGGGATATCCTGCATATGGCTGTGGTATCCGTTATCGTTATGGCATGTTCAAGCAGGAAATCCGCGACGGTTATCAGGTAGAGGTTCCCGATAACTGGCTGATGAACGGCAATCCTTTTGAATTGCGCAGACCCGAATACGCCAAGATCGTAAAGTTCGGCGGTTATGTCAGCGTACACACCGATGAGAATGGCAGAAATGTATTTACCCAGGAAGGTTATCAGTCTGTTAAGGCGGTTCCGTTTGATTTCCCCATCGTGGGTTATGGCAACGGTATTGTAAACACCCTGCGTATCTGGGATGCGGAGCCTGTAGAGTGCTTCCAGCTGGATTCTTTTGACAAGGGTGACTACCAGAAGGCGGTAGAGCAGGAGAACCTGGCACGTAATATCGTAGAGGTTCTGTATCCCAACGACAATCACTATGCAGGTAAGGAGCTGCGTCTGAAGCAGCAGTACTTCTTCATCTCTGCATCCGTACAGGAAGCTGTAGAGAAGTACATGAGAAAGCATGATGATATCCATAAGTTCTATGAGAAGGTTACGTTCCAGCTGAACGATACCCATCCTACTGTAGCCATTGCAGAACTGATGCGTGTGCTGATGGATGACTATTATCTGACCTGGGAGGAAGCATGGGAGATCACCACCAAGACCTGTGCTTACACCAACCATACCATCATGGCAGAAGCATTGGAGAAATGGCCTATCGAACTGTTCTCCAGACTGCTTCCCAGAATCTACCAGATCGTAGAGGAGATCAACCGCAGATTCGTTCTGGATATCCAGCAGAAGTACAGCAATGTACCCGGCGTGGATGTACAGGAGAAGATCCGCAAGATGGCGATCATCTACGACGGACAGGTGAAGATGGCAAATATGGCTATCGTTTCCGGTTACTCAGTCAACGGCGTGGCAAGACTGCATACCGAGATCCTGGAGAAGCAGGAACTGAAGGACTTCTACGAGATGTTCCCGGAGCGCTTCAACAATAAGACCAACGGTATCACCCAGAGACGTTTCCTGCTGCATGCGAACCCGCTGTTAGCTGACTGGGTAACGGCTCACGTAGGTGACGACTGGATCACCGATCTGCCGCAGATCTCCCGCCTGAAGGTATATGCTGATGACAAAAAGGCACAGCAGGAATTCATGAACATTAAGTACCAGAATAAAGTACGTCTGGCAAAATACATTTTAGAGCACAATGGTATCGAAGTAGATCCCAGATCCATCTTCGATGTACAGGTAAAGCGTCTGCATGAGTACAAGAGACAGCTGCTCAATATTCTGCATGTAATGCACCTGTATAACGAACTGAAGGAGCATCCGGAACTGGATTTCTACCCCAGAACCTTTATCTTCGGCGCGAAGGCAGCAGCCGGTTACCGTAACGCAAAGCTGACCATCAAGCTGATCAACTCCGTAGCGGATGTGGTGAACAACGATCCCGCTATCAATGGCAAGATCAAGGTTGTATTTATCGAGAACTACAACGTATCCAACGCAGAGATCATCTTTGCGGCAGCAGATGTCTCCGAGCAGATTTCTACCGCAAGTAAGGAAGCGTCCGGTACCGGTAACATGAAGTTCATGCTGAACGGTGCCCTGACTCTGGGAACCATGGACGGTGCCAACGTGGAGATCGTAGAAGAAGTGGGAGAGGAGAATGCATTCATCTTCGGTCTGTCCGCACAGGAAGTTATCAATTATGAGAACAACGGCGGATATGATCCTATGGAGATATTCAACAACGATCAGGATGTCCGCAAGGTACTGATGCAGCTGATCAACGGAACCTTCGCACCGGGAGATCCCGAGCTGTTCCGTCCGCTGTACAATTCTCTGCTGAACACCCAGTGTACGGCCAAGGCAGACACCTACTTCATCCTCAAGGACTTCAAGTCCTACGCAGAGGCACAGAAGAGAGTGGAAGCCGCTTACCGCGACGAAGACAACTGGGCTAAGAGCGCTATCCTCAATGTGGCATGCTCTGGCAAGTTCACCTCCGACAGAACCATCCAGCAGTATGTGGATGAGATCTGGCATCTGGATAAAGTGGTACTGAAGTAAATGGAAAGTTAGTTAAATACATTGGCAAAATCCACGAACTCCCGGAGCATGCGATACACATGTCTCGATGTAAGGTCTCCGGATGTGAATTTTCTACGAAAAGTGATGAGTAGTTCTCGTCATGACGGGGCCGCCTACAGTCGACATCCATGTCGACAATCGGCTGAC
>OBKI01000337.1_pt1 | contig 34862 bp, 33 predicted proteins | sample 1519731 | NCBI WGS metagenome assembly OBKI01 (sample SAMN00265070, study PRJEB22529) | human gut metagenome
TATCATGAGGAAATCCGTGGGACAGAGAATACCGGAAAAAGAAATCGCTAACTTCAAGTTTGTAGAATTCAAAAATTTAATATGAAATGTGAGATAGAGCGTATGGAAATTAACTATACGTTCTATTTTTTTTCCTTTTTTGAAAAGTGATTAAAAAACTATTGACGTTTTGTTACTGGTGTCCACACAAAGCACTTCCTATATTAGAAAAAATAGTGTATACTTAACAAGTACATATGTTCGAAAAAAGGAGTGCAATATGAGCAAAAAGAAATTTAAAACCATATTATGTGGATGTATAACGGCCCTTTGTCTTCTTTTGACATCCTGCGGTTCACTGCAGATATCACAAGGATCAGGCAATCAGGATTCTGACCGCGGAAATCAAACGACAACAGAAACGACATTCGCATCAACAGGGCAGATAGAATCCGTTGATACGCTGGAAGAAGTACCGGAGTATACAGGACAGCCATACGTGGAGATCAATGATAATGAGCCAACATTTACAGAAGATGAGCTGACGGCGGATTCTTACGAAGAATACAGCCCGTTAGATGAACTGGGAAGATGTCAGACGGCGGAAGCCTGTGTAGGTGAAGATTTGATGCCGACACAGAAAAGAGAAAGCATCAGTAGTGTGAAGCCAACAGGCTGGGTGAATAAGGAATATGACGGAATTGACGGTGGATATCTGTACAACCGCTGTCATCTGATTGGGTTCCAGCTGACCGGTGAGAATGCGAATGAGCGCAATCTGATAACAGGAACCCGTTATATGAATGTGGATGGTATGCTTCCGTTCGAGGATGAGGTGGCAGATTATGTCAAAGAAACGGATAATCATGTGATGTATCGTGTCACTCCAATCTATAGCGGTGATGACCTGGTGGCTTCCGGAGTCCAGATGGAGGCGAAGTCTGTGGAAGATGATGGCACAGGGGTAACATTTAACGTATACGTATATAATGTACAGCCATATGTTGTGATCAATTATGAGACAGGAGAGAGTTATCAGACGGAAGAACTCGCAACGCCGGAAGGAGAGTGGGCACCTGGAACAGAAGCTGAAGTGACTGATAAAAATGTATCCAATTCATCAAAAACATCAAATTCAACCAAAAAAGAAACTTATATATTGAATAGGAATACAAAAAAGTTTCATAAATCAACTTGTTCTGGTGTGAAGGACATCAAAGCAGAGAACAAAGAAGAGTATACAGGAAGTAGGTCGGATTTGATTAAAGAAGGATATGAGCCTTGTGGCAGATGCAAGCCGTAAGAGTTATGAGATTAGAAATGGTTGCTGGTCGCACGAAGTGAGAACAGCAACCGCTAATGTGTAAGCACATGTGGTCTCAGACCTTTTTGCTATAGAGATTATTATAGAAAATATAATATCAACATATAACAGATAGTTCCACCTGCAATGGATAGAAACATATTTTTCTTCCATAGATGAAGTACTGCGGTGACAAGAATGGAGATTCCTTCCGGAATTCCATGAGTTCCGTGCAGTACTTCTACATTTTTCAGACAATAGATAACTAACATTCCGAAAACAGCAGAAGGAAGAAATTTACCAAGATACTGGACATATTCCAGTGTCTTTTTATTTTCTTTAAAAATAAGGAAAGGAAGATAGCGCGTTGCCATTGTTCCAAGTATGCACATTCCGATTGTAATTATCTGTTGTGCCAAAGTCATGCTGCTCATTTGGTCGGCTCCTCCTTTTCTTTAAGTTTGTCGCATTGTTCCAGCCACTTTCGAAGTACTGTCAGTAGAAGTACAATCAGTATCATTGTCGGAATCATAAAGGAATCCGCTCCGAAGAGAATCAGACATACAAGCGAAACCAGGATTCCAATCATAGAAGAAACATGGATTTTTTCTTTCATCCACTGATCCAGGAAAATTACAACGAACATAGCTGTCATGACAAAACTGATTCCTGATGTGTCGAATTTAAGAAGAGAACCAATGATTCCACCAATCGTTGCGGAAGCAACCCAATAGAACTGGTTCAATAATGTAACAAAAAAATAAAACCATCCGCGGTCTACATCTTCGGGAATCTCAGAGGTGTAATTGACGGAGAAGGTCTCATCACACATTCCGAAAATCAGATAATACTTCTTCCATCCAAGTCCTTTGAATTTATCTAACATGGAAAGTCCATAGAAAAGATGTCTGGCCTGGATCATCACAGCCATGATCAGTACCTGAACAGGTGCAAATGGACTAAGCAGCATCTCAACACAGACAAATTCCAGTGATCCGCCGAAAATCAACATACTCATGAAAAATGGGTAGATAAAAGAAAAACCAGATGCATTCATATATATTCCATAAGCCATTCCAAGAAAAATGAACCCAGTCATAATAGGGATTGTTCGTGGAAAGGCTGCCTTTAGTGCTCTACGTTTCATAATTTTATTATAGTACCTCCTGATATAGTTCAGAATTATAACATGATAGGCTTGATTTGTGTTAATGTCTTTCGGATTGTACAATTTTTTTTGAAAAAAGTGTTTACAAACCACATAAAACTATCTATAATACAAATAGAAACCACAAGAAAACAATAGTAAAGAAGAAATAAACCACATAAAACAACATTGTGGTAAATGAGTAAAAACAGGAGGAGTAAAATAATATGAAGATTTTAGATGCGAAGTTTGTACAGGATTTTATTAAAATGGCAAATGACGGATTCCTTCAGGGATGGCATGAGAGAAATGGTGGTAATTTAAGTTATCGTCTGAAACCAGAAGAGGTTGAGCTGATCAGACCACGTCTGAATGAATCAGGAGAATGGACAGAGATCGGAACAGAGGTTCCGGGACTTGCAGGAGAATTCTTCCTTGTAACAGGAAGTGGAAAGTATTTCAGAAATATTATCGTTGATCCTGAAGTATGTCTTGCAATTATCGAGATTGATTATACAGGAACAAAATACAGAATCCGTTGGGGTCTGGTAGAAGGTGGAAGACCGACAAGTGAGCTTCCGACTCATCTGATGAACCATGAAGTGAAGAAGAGAATCACAAACGGAAAACATCGTGTAATCTACCATGCACATACAACAAATACAATCGCACTGACATTCGTTCTTCCTTTGGATGATCAGGTATTTACAAGAGAACTTTGGGAGTCAGCAACAGAGTGTCCGGTCGTATTCCCGGACGGAGTTGGAGTTGTAGGCTGGATGGTTCCGGGTGGAAGAGCAATCGCAGAGAAGACAGCTGAACTGATGGAGAAATACGATGTTGCTATCTGGGCACATCATGGAATGTTCTGTTCAGGAGAAGACTTCGATCTTACATTCGGTCTTATGCATACAGTAGAGAAGTCAGCGGAGATCCTTGTGAAGATTCTTTCTATGACACCAAGAAAGATTCAGACAATCACACCGGAGAACTTCCGCGAACTGGCACATGACTTTAATGTAACACTTCCAGAAGAGTTCCTGTATGAGAAAAAGAAATAATTAAATTTCTAAGAAAATAATAAAACGTATCAAATCGACCGGATATTCAATAGTGATAATTGAAATCCAGTCAGTTTGATACATTTTTTTATAACCATTTCTTAAAAGTGCGTGCTATAATAAAACAGGTCGGAAATTCTATAGACGATCAGAAAAGCGAAAGGAATGGATAAAGTAGATCAATGTTATATACAATCCCGGATTATTATCATGAATTTAGCTGTGTTGCAGGAAAATGTGAGGATACTTGTTGTGCCGGATGGCAGATCGTTGCAGATGAAGCTTCATTAGAGAAATATAAAAATGAGACAGGTACATTTGCAGAGCGTTTGAAAGAATCTGTCAACTGGGAAGAAGGAACATTCAAGCAGGATAAAGACAGAAGATGTGCTTTTCTGAATCAATCAAACCTCTGTGATATGTATACCGCACTGGGAGAAGAGAGCCTGTGCAGAACCTGTAAATTGTATCCAAGACATATCGAAGAATTTGAAGATGTGCGGGAGGTTACACTTTCTGTATCCTGTCCGGAAGTGGCGAGAATCCTGATGAATAAAAAAGAACCGGTACATTTTCTTACTTATGAAACAGATGAGGAAGAAGATTATGAAGATTTTGATCCGTTTTTATATTCGAAACTGTTAGATGCAAGAGATGTGATGATTGAGATTTTACAGGACAGAGAGAAAAAGCTGAATCTGCGAGCAGCTCTTATTCTGGCGCTTGCACGTGATCTGCAGGAATGTATTGACGAAGAAGATATATTCTCGATGGATGATGTATTTGATTACTATCAGGCTGAAGAAGGCGTGCGGGAAGTGAAAAATGCTCTTGCAGAAGTGGATTACTATACATATAGTAGAAAGATGTTTCAAAATCAGTATCAGATGGAACATTTAAGAGCGGATTGGGAGTCTTATCTTCAAGAAGCAGAGAAATTATTATATAGAAATGTAAATGAAAAAATAGACAAAAAACGGTATGTTGAGATGATACAAGAATTTCATGCTTGGATGGCGAAAGAAATGCCGGAATATGAAATACAATATGAACAGCTCCTTGTATATTTCATCAGTACCTATTTTTGCGGTGCAGTATACGATGGTGAAGCGTTTGCAAAAGCACAGATGGCTGTTGTCAGCACCCTGTTGATCCATGAACTTCTGATGGCACAGTGGATGAAGCAAGAAAAAGTGCTAGATATAAATGATGTGATAGATACGGTGTATCGTTATTCAAGAGAACTGGAACATTCTGATTCGAACCTTAATTTAATACAAGAATTGTTGCAAGAAAGTAACGAATAGATGGGAGAAATTCTTGACAGTGTTTTTTTAACATGTTATGCTATAGTCGATTTTGAGAGACGAAGATGCAGAGTAACAGACAGAGTCTTTTCAAAGCAATTGTTTCGGACCACCCAGCGAGGTTAAGGCCATACGGACAGCCGGGTCCACTGCCGATTATGGTAACTTTGGTTGCCTTATTGATTGAGTGAAAAGCTCTAATTTTATAAGTAGGTTTCTTTGATAGCCTTATGCGCCAGACGCGCAGACTTGTGAAACGGTCAATAAGAGTAGTAAAAGTATAATTGCTATATAGACTCTGACACGCATGATCCAGAAGTTTTATTTAAAAATCTAAGAGAAGATATTGCCTTTTCTGTTACAGCTGAGAATAAAACAGACGAATACATACCGAACGCAGGTTTGTGGCTTAGCGCCCTTATCTGCGTTTTTTCTGTATTAAGAAAGTGTTTTGACAAAGGAACCTGGAAAGAGAGGAAATATGAAAGGGAGTCGTTTTAAATTAAACCAGAATCATGCACCGATCCATGAGGCTCTGGAGACTTTCCGGCGAATGAGAGTTGTGCCATTTGATGTCCCTGGTCATAAACGGGGAAGAGGAAATCCGGAGCTGACAGAATTTCTCGGACAAAAATGTGTAGGTGTCGATGTCAACAGTATGAAACCACTGGACAATCTCTGCCATCCGGTATCTGTAATACGGGAAGCAGAAGAACTGGCAGCAGATGCCTTTGGAGCAGCACATGCATTTTTAATGGTAGGGGGCACGACAAGTTCTGTACAGACAATGGTTCTGACTGCCTGCAAACGTGGAGATGAGATCATATTGCCACGTAATGTTCACAGGAGTGTGTTGAATGCACTTGTTTTATGTGGTGCGATCCCTGTTTATGTAAATCCGGAGGTAGACCAGCGGCTTGGGATTTCCCTGGGAATGCAGAGAGAACAGGTAGCAAAAGCGATAAAAGAACATCCAAAGGCAGTTGCAGTGTTAGTAAATAATCCGACTTACTATGGAATATGCAGTGATCTGCGAGCAATTGTCAAGATGGCACATGAGGCAGGAATGATGTGTCTGGTAGACGAAGCGCATGGAACACATTTTTATTTCGGTGGCGGACTTCCTGTTTCAGCTATGGAAGCAGGCGCAGATATGGCGTCCGTATCCATGCACAAAAGCGGAGGCAGTCTTACACAGTCGAGTCTGCTTCTTACAGGTCCGGACGTACATGCCGGGTATGTGCGGCAGATCATCAATCTGACACAGACAACATCAGGAAGCTATCTTCTGATGTCGAGTCTTGACATTTCAAGAAGGAATCTTGCACAGCGTGGCCGTCAGATTTTCCATCAGGTAGCAGATATGGCAGAATATGCCAGAGAAGAAATCAATGCAATCGGTGGTTATTATGCATTTGGAAAAGAACTGGTAAATGGAAATTCTGTTTTTGATTTTGATATTACAAAATTAAGTGTACATACGTTAGATATCGGACTCGCAGGAATTGAAGTTTATGATATTCTGCGTGATGAATACGACATTCAGATCGAATTTGGAGATATTGGAAATATTCTTGCTTACCTTTCGATCGGAGACCGCGCACAGGAAGTAGAACGGCTTGTGAGTGCACTTGCAGAGATCCGCAGACGTTTTCAGACAGACGGAACAGGACTTCTGAGTCAGGAATATATTGATCCTCAGGTAGTGACCAGCCCACAGGATGCTTTTTATGCAGATAAGTGCAGTCTGCCACTCAGGGAAACAGAAGGTATGGTCTGTAGTGAATTTGTGATGTGTTATCCGCCTGGAATTCCGATCCTTGCGCCTGGGGAACGCATTACAGCAGAAATTCTGGATTATATCGAGTATGCAAAAGCGAAGGGTTGTAATATGACCGGACCGGAAGATCCGGATATTTTGAAACTGAATGTTCTGACAGGGAGGTAATAACAATGGAAATGTGGTTTTCAGAATTCCATACACCGGATGTGAAACACAGTATCCGGGTAAACCGTCAGCTCTTTTCCAGACAGAGTGATTATCAGAGAATTGATATTTTTGAGACACCGGAATTTGGCCGTGTTCTGACTCTGGACGGAAATGTAATGCTGACAGAACGTGACGAATTTATTTATGATGAGATGATCACGCATGTGCCGATGGCGATCCATAAAGAAGCAAAAGAGATTATGGTGATTGGAGCCGGAGATGGCGGTGTTGTCCGTGAGCTGACCAGATATGACAGAGTCAGACATATTGATCTGGTAGAAATGGATCCGATGGTAGTCGAGGCCTGTCGCGCATACCTTCCGGAAAATGCATGCAGACTGGATGACAGAAGAGTACATCTTCATTACGAAAATGCACTCCGTTTTATCCGAAGATGCGAGGCAAAATATGATCTTATTATCGTAGATTCTTCTGATCCGTTTGGCCCATCGGAAGGATTGTTTACCCGCGAATTCTATGGAAATTGTTACAATGCGTTGAAAGAGGATGGAATCATGGTCAATCAGCAGGGAAGTCCATTCTACGCGGAAGATGCACATGCAATGCAGCGAAGCCATAAAAGAATTGCCAGTACATTTCAGATCAGCCGTGTTTATCAGGCACATATCCCAACCTTTGCCGCAGGTTACTGGTTGTTTGGATTTGCCAGCAAAAAATATCATCCCGTAGATGATCTGGACGCAGAAGCATGGAATGCATTAAATCTTCGTACACGTTACTATACAACAAGACTCCATAAAGGAGCATTTTACCTTCCGGCATTTCTGGAAGATATGCTGAAAGAAGTGGAGGAATAATTCATGATTTTACCGAATATAGAAACTTTTATCGGATGCGAAAGCAGCTTTGAGGAAGCATCGATTGTCCTTTATGGTGCGCCGTTTGATTCGACGACAAGTTTTCGTCCGGGCGCAAGATTCGGTCCGGCAGCTATGCGTCATGAGAGTTTTGGACTTGAAACTTACAGTCCATATCAGGACAGAGACCTTATGGATATCAGTGTATTTGACAGCGGGGATCTAGAACTTTGCTTTGGAAGCAGTGAAATGGCGCTTTCGGATATTCAAAAGAGAGCAGAAGAAATATTGAAAGCAGATAAATTTCCATTACTTCTGGGAGGAGAACATCTGGTGACGCTGGCAGCAGTACGCGCTGTAGCTGCGAAATATCCGGATCTACATATCATCCATTTTGATGCACATGCAGATTTAAGGGATGATTATCTGGGAGCCAGATTGAGTCATGCATGCGTTCTGCGAAGATGCCATGATCTTCTGGGAGACGGACGTATTCATCAGTTCTGTATCCGAAGCGGAGAGAGAGAAGAATTTAGATTTGCCGCGCGGCATACAGATTTCCATCCACTTTCTTTTGACGGACTGGAAGAGACTGTAAGAGAACTGAAAGAGAAAAATGTACCAATTTATTTTACAATTGATCTGGATTGTCTGGATCCGGCAGTATTTCCTGGAACAGGGACTCCGGAGGCGGGGGGAGTAACTTTCTTAGAACTTCTTGAAGCCATCCGTACAGTTGCACAGGCAAATGTAGTAGGAGCGGATGTGAATGAACTTGCCCCTATGCTGGATGCAAGTGGTGTCTCAACCGCAACAGCATGTAAGGTTCTTCGTGAACTGCTTCTTGCAATTGCAAAATAAACCGGCAACTTATAAGAGAGCAATTATAAATATACAACTGTTGAAGAAAAGGAGAAGAGTTATGAGCAGAGTACTTGTAATCGGCTGCGGAGGAGTAGCCAGTGTAGCAATTCAGAAATGTTGTCAGGCAGATGAGGTCTTCACAGAACTCTGTATCGCAAGCCGTACAAAGGAAAAATGTGATGCACTTGCAGAAAAGCTGAAAGGAAAGACAAAAACAGTTCTTACGACAGCCAAGGTTGATGCAGATAATGTGGATCAGCTGATCGAACTGATCAATGATTACAAACCGGATCTGGTAATGAACATTGCGCTTCCATACCAGGACCTGACGATTATGGATGCGTGTCTGGCATGTGGTGTAAACTATATGGATACAGCAAACTACGAGCCGGAAGATACAGATGATCCGAAGTGGCGTGCAATTTACGAAAAACGCTGTAAAGAAGAAGGATTTTCAGCATATTTTGATTATTCCTGGCAGTGGGCATACCGCAAAAAATTTGAAGATGCAGGTCTTACAGCACTGCTTGGATGCGGATTTGACCCGGGTGTTACACAGGCATATTGTGCATACGCATTAAAACATGAATTTGATCAGATTGATACCATTGACATTCTGGACTGCAATGGCGGTGATCATGGCTATGCATTTGCGACAAACTTTAATCCGGAAATCAATCTTCGTGAAGTAAGTGCACCGGGAAGTTACTGGGAAAATGGACATTGGGTAGAAATCCCGCCGATGGATATTAAGAGAGAATACAACTTTGATCAGGTCGGAGACAAGGACATGTATCTGCTTCACCATGAGGAAATAGAGTCTCTTGCAAAAACAATTCCAGGTGTGAAACGTATTCGTTTCTTTATGACTTTTGGACAAAGCTATCTGGATCATATGCGTTGTCTTGAAGATGTAGGAATGCTTTCTACAACACCGATCCAGTACAATGGACAGGAAATCGTTCCGATCCAGTTTCTGAAAGAACTTCTTCCGGATCCGGCAAGTCTTGGTCCACGCACAAAAGGAAAAACAAATATCGGCTGTATTTTTACCGGTGTAAAAGATGGAAAAGAGAAGACTTACTATATCTATAACGTATGCGATCATCAGGAATGCTACCATGAGGTTGGAAGCCAGGCAATCAGTTATACAACAGGTGTTCCGGCAATGTGCGGAGCATTGATGATGCTGACTGGAAAATGGATCAGACCGGGTGTATATACTGTAGAAGAATTTGATCCGGATCCGTTCCTGGATGCACTTGACCGTTATGGTCTGCCGCGCAGTGAAAATCATGATCCGAAGTTGGTAGACTGATGGAAAGATTAGATAAAAGAGCACCATTTACAGCCACCGGCGGAATTATTCCGCCGGAATTTCAGAACATCAAAACACCTTGCTATATACTGGATGAAAAAGCACTTATAGAAAACGCAAAACTGCTCGGTGAAGTAGCAGAACGGACAGGATGTAAGATGCTTCTGGCACAGAAAGCATTCAGTAATTATGATTGTTATCCTTTTTTTGAACCGTATCTGGCGGGTACAGAGGCCAGTGGATTGTATGAGGCAAGACTAGGGGCAGAGGAAATGCCTGGAAAAGAAGTTCATGTATTCTGTGCAGGTTACCGGGGGGATGAATTCGAGGAACTTCTTCAGTATGCCGATCATATTGTATTTAATTCTCCGTCCCAGCTTCTTCGCTTTGGAAGAATGGCGAAAGAGGCAGGAAAAAGCGTGGGACTCAGGATCAATCCGGAATGCTCTACCCAGGAGGGACATGAGATTTATGACCCTTGTGCACCGGGAAGCCGCATGGGTACAACAAGAGTACAGTGGGATGAAGCTATTGTGAAGAATCCGGAGTTGATGGAACTTTTAGATGGGGTTCATTTCCATACCCTCTGTGAGCAGGATTCAGATGATCTGGAGACAACCCTTGCTTCCGTAAAGAAACAGTTCGGCGATTTGATTGCCAAAGTGAAATGGATCAATTTTGGCGGTGGTCATCATATTACAAGACCAGGATATGATATTGAGCGACTGGAGCAATGCATTCGAATGGCACAGGAAGAATGGAAGGTAGAGGTTTATCTGGAGCCGGGAGAAGCCTGGGCTTTGAATGCAGGATTTCTTCTGACCAGTGTGCTGGATGTTCTGAAAAATGGAGACACACAGATTGCAATTGTAGATGCCAGCGCCGCCTGCCATATGCCGGATGTACTGGAAATGCCTTATCGCCCACCACTTCTTGGAGCATTGGATGAGACAACAGATAGTGGGATTACAGTCCGGTTAGGAGGTCCAACCTGCCTGTCAGGGGATATCATTGGAGACTATAAATTCAGCAAACTACCGGAATACGGAGATCTCCTTCTGTTTGGAGATATGGCGATTTATACGACTTGCAAAAACAATACATTTAACGGGATGCCATTACCGGATATCTGGATCAGACATGCTGACAGAACCATGCAGCAGCTAACCGCATTTGATTATACAGATTTTAAAGAAAGATTAGGAAGCCGTGAGTAACGGCTTCCTAATACATTTATCTAACACATTTCTTGTTTTACATCAACGTCCATACCCAATATACAACTCCAAGCGCCCAGCTTGTCACAATTCCATACAGGATCACCGGTCCGGCAATCGTGAAGATCTTACAACCAATACCAAAAACCTGCCCCTCTTTCTTATATTCAATTGCAGGTGCAGCAACAGAGTTGGCAAAGCCGGTAATCGGAACAAGTGCACCGGCACCGCCCCATTTGGCAAGCAGTGGATAAATTCCGGTACCGGTGAGAAGGATACTAAGGAGAATGAGCAGAATAGAAGTCCAGCTGCTGCAGTCATCCGGGGAAAGTTTTTTTAATTCACAGAAATGATAAATACATTGTCCAATCAGGCAGATCGTTCCACCAAGGAAGAACGCCTTCATCATGTTGAACCACACATTGTGCTGTGGTGTTTTCTTTTTGACATAGGCTTCGTATTGCTTCTGTTGCTTCAATTGTTCTATTTTGTCCATAAATGAAAATCCCTTCTTTTTGTTTTTAAATTCTACACATAGTTTTTCACAAAATGAAAATAATATCCTTAAAAATAAATAATGAAACATCAGAAATGAGGAAATGATATGAATGATACGGGAAACAAGAACCGGGCAGTTGAATCAGAGTGTGGTCCTTTTCATCTGTCCCAGCTTCGTGGAGCACAGAGTATTGTATTCACAAAAGCACCTTATCTTCTAAGCGCTGCATCTGTGGCAGGAAGCAAAGAAGCGCAGGGGCCGCTTGGAAAATGCTTTGATCTGACAAATGAGGATGACCTGTTTGGAGCAGAGACCTGGGAGGAAGCCGAAAGCAACATGCAGAAGGAAGCCTGTGTACTGGCATTGGGAAAGTCACATGTGGATCCGAAGTCTGTGCGTTATCTCTTTGGAGGAGATCTTCTCAGACAAGGGATTGCAACTTCTATGGGCGTTGAAGATCTGCAGATTCCTATATTCGGCCTGTATGGCGCATGTTCCACATCAGGAGAAGCACTGGCATTAGCGGCAATGAGTGTGGCAGCAGGATACGGAGATTACATGCTGGCAGTAACATCCAGCCATTTCGGAAGTGCAGAGAAAGAATTTCGATTTCCGTTAGGATATGCGAACCAAAGACCACTTTCCGCACACTGGACCGTGACAGCCAGCGGGGCTTTCCTTGTAGGAAGCCATCTGAATAAAATACATTCCGATAAGCAACGTCAAAGAAAATCCCAGTTCCGGCATATTCGGATTGCAGGAGTCACAATAGGGAAGATCGTGGATTTTGGTCTGAAGGATTCGCAGAACATGGGGGCATGTATGGCTCCGGCTGCAACCGATACCATTTACCGCAATTTTCAGGATCTTGGACGTACCCAGGAGGATTACGATCAGATCATAACAGGTGATCTTGGATACATTGGTCAATCCATACTTTTTGACCTGATAAAAAGCAGAGGATATGATATCAGAAAAAAGCATATGGATTGTGGAATGACTATCTTTGATCAGGAGACACAGGATACACATGCCGGCGGAAGCGGCTGTGGATGCGCGGCGTCAACACTGGCTTCTTATATTCTGCCAAAGATTGAGAACGGAGAATGGAGAAAGATACTCTTTGTGCCGACCGGTGCATTGATGTCAACGGTCAGCTTCAATGAAGGAGCAAGTGTGCCTGGAATTGCGCATGCGATTATGATCGAACACTGTTGAAAAGCCCTATTGTAATAGGAAGAAGTAAAAAATGTGCTAAGTGTGTGTTAAAAAAAGAAAAGGAATAGAAAAATGGATTATATAAAAGCATTTTTAATCGGAGGTCTCATCTGCGCTGCGGTGCAGATTCTTCTGGACAGAACAAAGCTGATGCCGGGACGGGTTATGGTATTACTTGTCTGTACAGGCGCAGTGCTTGGATTTATCGGGGTATACGAACCATTTGTGAAATTTGCAGGAGCAGGTGCAAGCGTTCCACTGCTTGGATTCGGAAATATTCTGTGGAAAGGTGTGAAGGAAGCTGTTGATAAAAATGGATTCCTTGGAATCTTCCTGGGAGGATTCAAGGCAAGTGCAGCCGGGATCAGTGCAGCACTGATTTTCGGATACCTGGCTTCATTGATTTTTGAACCAAAAATGAAGAAATAAACAAGAAATCACTATAATGTTACAAGGTTCATAAAAATATGCATGAAAATATCTTGACAGTAAAAGAAAAATGAAATATCATTAGTTAGGTGTTAAAGGCAATAAGATACGACGATACAAGGAGGCACGGTAGGACAGGTTTTTTATCCCAGGTGTCTCTTTCATTATGTAAAAGGACGAGTTAAAGATGATTGATATACATAGCCATATCTTGCCTGGAGTTGATGATGGAGCGTCTTCGATGAAAGAAAGTCTTCATATGCTTTCTATGGCGAGAAGACAGGGAATCACAGATGTGTTTGCAACTTCACATTATTCCAAAGCGTTTCCGAACAGAGATCCGGAGAAGCTGAGACGGCTTCGGGATGAGCTGATGAGCCGTGCAAATCGTCCGGTGCAAGGACCAGAGGGAAAGGTGAAGTGCAAAAGACCAATTCGAATCTGGACAGGCCAGGAGATTTTTTATTCTAATAGTGTTATACGACTGCTTGAAGAGGGAAAGCTGCTTACGTTGGCAGACAGTAATTACGTACTGGTTGAGTTTATGCCTTCAGTGCCTTATTCAGAGATATGTACAGCGGTGAGGAATCTGTCAAGAGCAGGATATACTCCGGTAGTTGCTCATGCGGAGAGGTATCGTTGCCTTAGAAAAGGTAAGCGTGTGGAAGAACTGATCGATCTGGAAGCATTGATCCAGATGAATTACAGATCCGTCAGTGGAGGCTGGCATGATGCAACAGCGCGCTGGTGTAAGGATAATCTGAAAAAAAGGAATATCCATTTTATGGGAACTGATATGCACAATATCGGGAGCAGAATGCCTGATACAAAAGAGGCAATGGGTTGGATGAGGAAGCATTTAGACAGTACTTACCTCAGACAGATAACAAGAGAGAATGCACTTCGCATTACAGAAAACAAAATAATAAAATAAAGGGGAGCAAAGATGGGAAAGACGCATGATGACGACGAGGTTGAGATTGACCTCAGAGAACTATTCTACGCATTGAAAAAGCGCATTTTGGTAATCCTTGCAGCCATACTGGCGGGAGCAGTGATTGCCGGAGCAGTGACAAAACTTTTTATAACACCTGTTTACAGTGCAACAGCTACAATGCTTGTTCTCACAAAAGAAACAACACTTTCTTCACTGGCTGATCTGCAGATTGGCAGTCAGCTGACGAAAGACTACAACATCCTGATCACAAGCCGTACAGTATTGCAGGACGTAGTAGATGAACTGAATCTGGATATGACATACAAGGAATTGAAAGAGCGCATCACAGTAGAGAATCCAAGTGATACACGTATTCTTTCCATTACAGCGATAGATAAAGATCCAGAGATGGCAAAGAAGATTGCGGATACACTGGCAAAGACATCGGCTGACTTTATCGGAGACAAGATGGAAGTAACACCGCCGAAGATCATTGAAGAAGGTGAAGTGCCGACAATCCAGACAAGCCCAAGTACAAAGAAGAATGTGCTGATCGGAGCATTGGCAGGACTGGTTCTTTCCGCAGGTGTTATTATCCTTCTCACATTGATGGATGATACGATTAAGTCAGAGGATGATATCGAGAATTATCTCGGTCTGACAACACTGGCAAGTATCCCGGATAGAAAAGACTACATTACGGGAAAAGGACTTCGTAATTCAAGCAAGACAACACCGAAGAAAAAGAAGAAAAGGAGGAAAAAATAAATGGCAATTCAGAGAGTTATGTTGACAGATTCCAGAAAAGAAGATGTCTTCTATGAAGAGGCTATTAAAACCCTCCGTACAAATATGCAGTTCAGTGGTGTAGAGACGAAGAGTATTGTTCTCACAAGCTGTTATCCAAATGAAGGAAAAAGTGACGTGGCTTTCCAGCTTGCAGTAGAGATTGGAAAGATGGGAAAGAGAGTTCTGATCATAGATGCAGATATTCGTAAGTCCAGTTATATCAAACGTTACCAGGTTAAACAAAAGACCAACGGACTGTCACAGTATTTAAGTGGACAGATTTCTTTAGAAGAAATAATTTATTCTACCAATTACCGTAATCTTGAGATTATCTTTTCAGGTCCGTATGCTCCGAACCCGTCAGAGCTTCTGGAGCAGGGACGTTTCGGCAGATTGATCGAAGAGACAAGAAAAGTTTATGATTATATTTTGATTGATACACCACCGATCATCAGTATGAGTGATGCAGCAATCGCAGCAAAACAATGTGATGGAGCAATCCTCGTAATCGAGAGCGAAGCAGTAAGCAGAAGAGATGCAATGAAAGCAAAAGAACAGCTTACAAAGAGTGGATGTAAGATTCTCGGTGCAGTACTGAATAAAGTGGATATGAAGAAAGAAAAATACTATAGTAAGTATAGTTCATACTACTACGGTAAAAGCAAACAGGAATAGCCGGATATGCAGTGGAGAATATCTGCTGCATATTCCATTTTACAGAGAAAAACAGACAAAGCATTTAAGATAAATGAAATCAGATGTTTTGTTATGCAGTCAGACAGAAGATTATCAGGGGAAAAGGGTGTACGCGAATGTATAGAAAGAACAGTAACGGCTGGTTGAAGCACTGGGATTTCATTATACTGGATCTTGTTGCATTACAGCTGGCTTATATAAGCAGTTATGTATTGCGCATGGGAACAAGTAATCTGTATCATAACGGATTATATCTGAATATCGGGATTATTATTATACTGATAGACATTTGTACAGCTTTCTTTACAGAGCCATATCATGGGATCATGAGAAGAGGATATTTTGTAGAGTTTAAGAATGTATTGAAGCATGTGTTTATCGTGAGTGTGCTTGTGATCGTATATCTCTTTATGAGCAAACAGGGAAGCATGACCTCGCGTCTTGTGATCAGCTCATTCATTCCAATGGCAGTGGTTCTGCTTTATGCGGTGCGAATCGCATGGAAGAAATATTTGCTGAAACATGGCAATATGCTTTATGCAAAAATGAACATACTTCTCGTTTCAACAAGTTATGAAATAGATTCCATGTTAAGACAGGTGGAACAGAATGTATTTAATGAATTCGATATTGTTGGAATCGTACTTGCAGACCGTGAACCGGAAGAAAATGAATTGATCGAAGGAATTCCGGTCGTAAGCAAGATTGATACATTAACTGAATACATACAGACAAGATGGGTTGATGCTCTTCTTGTTGGAATTAAGAAGAAAACATTGATACCGGAAGATCTGTTTGACACATGTGTGAATATGGGAATTACAGTTCACGAATGTCTGGAAGACAGAGCAGGATGGGCAGGAAATCAGTTTATTAACCGTATGGGTGGATATACAGTCCTGACTTCCAGCGTCAGAGTGATTTCCTCACGACAGGCCGTGATGAAGAGAACGATGGACATCTGTGGCGGAATCGTTGGAATGATTCTGACAGGTATCATTACAATATTCCTTGCGCCGGCAATCTATATTGCTTCACCGGGGCCGATTTTCTTCTCTCAGATGAGAGTAGGAAAAAACGGAAAATTATTTAAAATCTATAAATTCCGAAGCATGTATATGGATGCAGAGGAACGCAAGAAAGAACTGATGAAACAGAACGAGATGAAGGGGCTCATGTTCAAGATGGAGAATGACCCAAGAATCATCGGAAGCGGATCGGATGGAAGCAAGCATGGACTTGGCTGGTTTATCCGTAAGACATCTCTGGATGAATTCCCGCAGTTCTGGAATGTGTTCAAAGGAGATATGAGTCTCGTAGGAACCCGTCCACCAACAGTAGATGAGTGGAAACAGTATGAGCCATATCACCGCGGAAGACTTGCCGTGAAGCCGGGACTGACCGGAATGTGGCAGGTGAGCGGAAGAAGTGATATCACTGACTTTGAGGAAGTTGTGAAGCTTGATATGGAATATGTCAAGAACTGGAATATCGGAATGGATATTAAGATTCTGTTCAAGACCGTCGGGGTCGTGCTTAAGGGCAGCGGATCCAAGTGATGGATTGGATGGAAGAGATAAGGAAAATGATATAAGAATGATGATCTGCAGTGGAACCGGGAGGGAAAGCTGCAGGTGTTATTAGTATGAACGTATAGCTATAGGGAGAAATAAGAGGAGAGGGAAGACTGGGATGTTTGGTGAGAGGTTTTTCTTTTTTTGAGGTATTGAACGTATAGCTATATGTAGAAAATATCAATAAATTGAAATAAAGTTTAGGAGGATATTAGGACATGAAAAAGGAGTATAGAATTGCAGTTGCTGGTACTGGCTATGTTGGTTTGTCGATTGCCACATTACTTTCTCAGTACCATCAGGTGACAGCTGTAGATATCATTCCGGAGAAGGTGGAGATGATCAACAACCGTAAGTCCCCAATTCAGGATGACTATATCGAGAAGTATCTCGCAGAAAAAGAACTGAACCTGACCGCAACACTGGATGCAAAGGCTGCATATTCTGATGCGGACTTTGTTGTTATAGCGGCTCCTACGAACTACGACAGTCGTACCCAGCACTTCGACACATCTGCAGTTGAGGCTGTGATTAAGCTGGTCATGGAGTACAACCCGGATGCCATCATGGTCATTAAATCTACCATCCCTGTGGGCTACACAGCAAGTGTAAGAGAAAAATTCAACAGCAAAAACATCATCTTCAGCCCGGAGTTCCTGCGCGAGTCCAAGGCTCTCTATGATAACCTGTATCCTTCTCGTATCATCGTTGGCACTGATTTAAGTGATGAGCGTCTGGTTGAGGCCGCTCATGAGTTCGCTGGCTTGCTGCAGGAAGGTGCTATCAAGGAGAACATCGACACACTGTTCATGGGCTTCACCGAGGCAGAGGCTGTTAAGCTGTTCGCCAATACATATCTTGCCCTGCGCGTGGCTTACTTCAACGAACTGGATACCTACGCAGAGAGCAAGGGACTGAATACCCAGCAGATCATTGATGGTGTCTGCCTCGATCCTCGTATCGGCAGCCATTACAACAATCCGTCCTTTGGTTACGGCGGATACTGCCTGCCGAAGGATACCAAGCAGTTGCTGGCTAACTACGCAGATGTGCCGGAGAATCTGATCGAGGCGATTGTCGAAAGTAATAGAACTCGTAAAGACTTTATCGCTGATCGTGTCCTGAAGCTGGCTGGTTACTACGGCTATGACGAGGACAACGAATACGACAAGGAACAGGAAAAATCTGTGACCATCGGTGTGTACCGTTTGACCATGAAGAGCAACAGCGATAACTTTCGCCAGAGTTCTATTCAGGGCGTTATGAAGCGCATCAAGGCAAAGGGAGCAACTGTCATTATTTATGAGCCGACCCTGAAAGACGGAGATACTTTCTTTGGCAGCACCGTGGTCAATGATCTGGCAAAATTCAAGGAAATGAGCCAGGCCATCATCGCTAACCGCTATGACAAGTGCCTTGATGATGTGAAAGAGAAAGTTTACACGAGAGATATTTTCCAGCGTGACTAATAATACGGAAAGAAAAGCGGAGCAAGAGGATGGCAGAAAATAAAATTAAAATACTACATGTGGCACAAGCTGCTGGTGGCGTGGATCGCTATATCCGAATGCTTCTGAAGTATTTGGATAAAGATAAATTTGAGAATATACTTGTTTGCTCACAAGACTTCCGTAAGGAGGATTATGAAGGGTTGGCTGATGCCTTTGAGCAAGTCGAGATGGAAAGAGCAATTGGCAAGAATGACCTGAAAGCAATTGGTAAGGTTAGAAAATTAATAAAGAAATATAACCCTGATATAGTCTATGCCCATTCCAGCAAGGCTGGTGCAATTGCTCGTGTGGCTGACATTGGATTGAAGAATTATTGTGTCTATAATCCACATGGTTGGGCATTTAATATGCGTTGTTCAAATAAGAAGAAAACAATGTATGCCGCAATTGAAAAAATAGCCGCACCATTCTGTGATAAGATTATTTGCATTTCAGATGCAGAGAAACAGTCTGCATTGGATAAGAACATATGCAAAGCAGGCAAATTGCAGGTTATTTTTAATGGTGTGGATGTAGATGTTTACAAAGCTGGAGCACACGGAGTAGTTAAAAGAGCGGACCTGGGTATTCCGGATGACGCTTTTGTCGTTGGTATGGTCGGACGTGTAAGTCCGCAGAAAGCGCCAGATGTTTTTATCAGGATGGCAAAGCTTGTGAATGATAAAATTCCAAACGCATATTTTATCATTGTGGGAAACGGTATGTTGGAAAACGAAATCAGAGAATATGCAGAGGAACAAGGATTTTCTGACAGGTTACATATTACTGGTTGGGTAGATAATCCCATGAGCTATGTCGAACTTTTTGATGTTGGATGTTTGCTGAGTCGCTGGGAAGGGTTTGGTCTTGCACTTCCGGAATATATGATGGCAGGAAAGCCAATTGTGGCTACCAGTGTAGATGCTATACCAAATATCATTAAGGATGGCGAGAACGGTCTACTTGTTAATGTTGATGATGTGGATGGCGCAAGCAAGGCAGTAAACAGAATTTTTGATGACTCCGTGCTAAGAAGAAAGTTGATTGAGCATGGATATAGCGACGTTGAATCAAGATTTGATGCAAAGCGTGTATCAGTTGAGCATCAGACTGTGTTTGAGAGCCTTTATAATAAATAATTAGACTTTAAGTATACTGCATATCGAAAAACAACATGAAAGATAGATGATTAAGGTAGCGAAGAAGTGAGTGTAGGAGTGGGATAATGTCAGAGGAAAAAATAAGGGTACTGGTTGTTTCATATCTACCATGGAGAAATGATGTCAGTGTAGGAAATACACTGTCCAATATCTTTGACGGAATGCAAGACAAAATAGAATTTTCTAACATCTATTTCAAAGGTGGAAAGCCGCAGAACAATGTGGCTCAAAAATATTTTTACATTCCAGAGAAAGAATTGGCAAAGAGCATTTTAACAAGGAAGAGCGTTGGACGAAAGGTATCTTTGGATAGTGTATCAGATAATAATGCGACAGAGAATAACGGTGCCTATAATAAGGCGCGTCAATTGCGATGGGAGTCATTGCTTTTGGCTCAGGATATGATTGGCATTTGGGGCAAGTGGCATTCAAAAGAACTTGATTCATTTATTGAAGAAATAAAACCGCAGTTGATTTTTGGACCATTAGGTAGGGTTCCTGCGTCAAACATTTTAATGTCATATCTTCACGATAAATATTCGATTCCAGTTATTGCATATGCTTGGGATGACCACTATTCGCTACACAAACAGGCTGTATCTCCCTTTTTCTGGGGAAAAACATTCTTGGAAAGAAAGTATATAAGAAAATGCGCGCAGAGAAGCGAATTCCTATACACCATTACAGAAGAGATGAGGGAAGAGTACAGCCAGTATTTTGACAAGAAATGCAAGGTTTTGTATAAGGCATATGATTTTAGTGGCAATCCTGAAATAAAATCCGAAGTGAAATATCCGATATCCATTATATATATGGGAAATGTCGGTGCAGGGCGTTGGAAAGAACTTGGAAAAGTTGCACAAGCAGTAAAGGCTATAAACAAAAACGAAAGAAAATGCTTTTTAAGAATACATACAATGTCACCACACACGGATGAAATGGAGAAGGCTCTCAATATTGAGAATGCTTCAGCTCTTTTGGAGCCGGTTCCTACGGCAGACGTATTGAAAACTATGCATAGTGCTGATATTTTGCTCCATGTTGAACCGACGGGAAAGAAAGAATGCAATTTTTTCAGGCTATCTTTTTCGACAAAGATTGTGGATTATCTTTATAATGCTCGATGCATAGTTGCAGTTGGAGGGCACACAGCGGCTATGTCGTATCTGAAAAAAAAAGATGCAGCTGTTGTGATAGAAGATGAGGGTAGAATAAAAGAAGAACTTGGAAAGCTGATTGATAACCCTAAGAAAATAGAAGAATACGCTTATAAGAGCTGGGAATGTGGAAAAAGAAACCATCAGAGAAAAACAATACAAGATATGATCTATTCAGATTTTATGCAGGCAGTGAATAAGGAAAATGTGTAGTAGAGGTAAGAATGAGAACAGATAAATTAAATTTGGCAATAAAAAAGGTGATGGGAGAGTCATCGAAAAAAGTTTTGATGAAATTATTATTCCCATTCAGAAACAATTTTATCTTGTTTAATATTTCAAATCGAGCAAAGAATGAACAAGTAAATCTTGATTATTGGGACGAATCAAATAATCTAGGGGATACTTTGTCCCCTGTTGTTGTCAATTATATGCTTGGCTTAAAAAAGATTAAACCGGATGCAAGAGTTGATGGGAAAAAACATCTATATGCAATTGGTAGTGTGCTTACAGCAGGAATTCAAGATGCGACTGTTTGGGGTAGCGGTGTCCTTAATGCAAAACTGACATATAGATTAGAAAAGAGAAAATTGGATGTTCGAGCAGTTCGAGGACCAGTTACACGTGCAATTTTGATGGACTATGGATATAGCGTTCCAGAGGTCTATGGGGATCCTGCAATCATAATGCCAGAAATTTATAAGGCAGTTCCTTTAAAGAATAGAAAAAAATATGGTCTGATAACACATAAGGACTATGTTCTTAACGAAAAATATGAGGAAAACAAGATTGCACGATTAAACATATGTACTGATGATTATCAAGATTTTCTTAATCAATTGGTAAGCGTAGATGTTGTAATATCTTCAAGTTTGCATGGCATTATTTTAGCAGAGGCATATGGGGTTCCGGCGGTTTTATTGAAGCCCCAGATAGATATTGTCAAATATTATGATTACTATTATAGTACGGGAAGAATTAATTTCCCGATGGCACATTCAATAGAGCAGGCGATGCAAATTAAACCTGTGGAATTGCCTAAGTTGGATGAATTAAGAGCAAGATTAAAAGAAGCATTCCCGTATGATTTATATAGGTAAAGTGCTTAGGAGACGAGTATGAAAATTGTACAAATAAATGAAACTTGTGGTACAGGAAGTATCGGACGAACCACGTCAGAATTTGCAGAGGCCTGTAGTAAGCTAGGACATGATTCGTATGTCTTTTATGCAAGCGGAACACCGGCGTATAAGAAAAGCTATCAAATAGGCAATTCATTTTATCAGAAGGCACACGCAGTATGGTCAAGAGTGACTGGCGAACAGGGATATGCTTCCTATATTCCGACTATCCAGTTGTTAAAGAAATTAGATGAGATTGAGCCTGATATTGTTCATCTGAGAAATCTGCATGCAAACTATATCAATCTGGGAATGCTTTTGAAGTATCTTGCCCGGAAAAATATTGCAACTGTTATTACACTTCATGATTGTTGGTTTTTCACGGGTAAATGCACTTACTATGTTCCGGCAAATTGCCAGAAGTGGCAGGCTAATTGTGGAGAATGCCCGCTATTACACAAAGATAACGTCAATCCGACACTTTGGTTTGACAGATCATCAAAATGTCTGAATGATAAAAGAAAATGGTTTTCGGCAATTCCTCGTCTTGCAGTAGTAGGCGTATCAAACTGGGTTGCTTCGGAAGCATCAAAGTCTTTTTTGGGAAATCGCAATCCAATTGGAATATATAACTGGATTGACTCTGAAGTATTCCAGCCGAGGGAAACATCTGATTTGAGAAAAGAGCTGAATCTCGAAGATAAATTTGTTGTTCTGATGGTAACGACGGGAATATCTGAAAAAAAGGGATATTTAGTTTTAAAGGCATTGTCAGAGATGCTGTCATCTGATTATCAGTTGATCGTTGTGGGAAAAAATCCACTTAATTTGGAAATACCGAAAAATGTGATTCATATTCATCACACAAATGATGCTGTTGAGCTGTCAAAATATTATTCTATGGCAGATGTATGCGTCAATACTACAAAGTTTGAGACTTTTGGAAAAGTTACTGCGGAGGCATTGTGCTGTGGAACTCCCGTGATTGTGTATAACAACACGGCATCTCCTGAACTTGTTGGGCCAGGATGTGGATATGTTGTTGATGAGAATGCGGGGTTTGAAGCAGTAGCAGAAGCCGTTAATAAGATTAGAAAAATCGGAAAAGAAGCAATGTCTTCGGATTGTTTGAAGTTTGCCAGAGAACAATTTGGCAAAGAAAACGGAGTGCATCGTTATATGGACTTATATGAGGCACTATTGAAAAAATAAAAGAATTAGAAGGAGAACTGATATGGATAAAGTTTTATATGTCGGATATTATGATATTTTGAGAAATGGGCGGCAGGTTAGAAACTACTCGCTGGCAGCGGCAAAAAAAATGAACTTTGTCTTTGAGTCGGTTGCTGAACTTGGATATCATGTTGATGTGGTTTCTCCTTCTTTCATTAAAACAAAAGACAATGTTAAGGTAAAGCAAACAAGAGAAAAATTAGAACCGAATGTTGACTTGGTTTTAACACCGAGCTGGGGAGCGAAAAATAAAATAAGCCGAATCGCAAGAGTCTTATATTCTAATTTCTGGCTTTTCTCATATTTGTTAAAAAACACGCAAAAGAACACACCAGTTCTGGTTTATCATAATTACGCGTTGGCTTTACCAGTTTTAGTGGCTCAGAAAATCAAAAAGTTCCACTTAATTTTGGAAATCGAAGAACAATACAGTATGGTATGGAAGCTCACACCGTCCCAAAAGTGGAAAGAAAACGTACTGCTTAAGAAAGGAAAAAAAGATACATTGGTGGTATCTGAACTGCTTGCAGAAAAGCTAGGAGTAGAGAATCCTATTGTATCATATGGAAGTTATAGTGCATTTAAGGGAACTATCCCGGAACGAACTGCTGGCGACGGAAAAATCAAATTGGTATATACAGGCTCGATTGACAAAGTGAAAGGGAGTGCCTTTACAGCAATCGAAGCAATGAAATATCTACCGGATAATTATGAACTGAAAATCTCAGGTCCTGTTGCAGCGAAGGATAAGAATGATTTCGATGAGCTCGTAAAGCAGACAAATAAAGGCTGCGGTAGAAATGCGGTAGAGTATTTGGGATTGCTAGATGAACAGCAATATGAGAAATTGTTACTCTCAGCAAATATAGCTTTAAATCCACAAAAAGAAAGTGGGTTCGGTCAGTATTTGTTTCCATCAAAGATTCTGACTTATATGTCATATGGGTTGCCAGTTGTAAGTACCAGGGGAGAAAGTATTGTAAAATCGAAAGTTGCTGATCTAATTACTTTTTCAGATAACTATTCAGGCGAATCCGTTGCAAAAGCAATAAGAAATGCGGATATTAAGGCATCTACAGTTTACCTGAAAAAATTGGATGATTTAAAAAAAGAATTTCTGACAGGAATAGATAAAGTATTGAGTAGTAGAGGTAAAAACCAATGATATCAAAGAGAACAATACAAAATCTATTTGTGCTGCTGGCGGTTTTGGCAACTGTTTTGATGTCGAAATCTTATTATTTTGGAGTGGCGAATAGAGGAACATTTCAATATATTTACTATGCGACGGTCATTCTGGCAGGCTTGGTGGTTGGAATCAACTTGCGAAAAATCAAAAATGCGGTTTTGATTCTTTTGCCGACACTTGTACTGATAGTCTTTAATTTGATTTCTACCAGTGGAAAAATGACGGCTAATGGTTTGAATCAGATCTTGGGAATTGTACTTACATTTGTTTGCGCAGGAATTGCAGGATCATATATTACAATTGATCGGTTCGCAAAATACTATATAAATATTTTGTATATCATTTGCCTGATTTCAATTCCATGCTTTTTGATTGCAATTTTTAGCCCTGAATTAGCTCGGAGTTTTTGTCAACCGGGCTACAACTGGCAAGTTCCGGTAGGATATTCATTCTTTTATACTTGGGGATGGAATGGCACCATTTTTCAACGGAACTCTGGCGTGTTTTGGGAACCGGGAGCATTTCAGGGATTTATTATACTAGCAATGTTAATGCTGCTGTATGATGCAGACAAAGATACTGTGCAAAACCGGAAATTAAAATTTCTTATATTTGCGGTAACACTTTTAACGACGCAATCAAGCACTGGATATATTTTGTTTGTTGTGATCTTATTAACACAGTGGCAGAGAATACAAGCTATTTTTGGCGATGTGAATATTGTTGCTCGGAATCTTTTTGTGGCAGCGATTGTGATTGGAGCGGTCGCAATTATAATTTCATCCGGCAATATTTCCAATAAATTAGCAAACGCATCCACAGATTCTGCCGCTATAAGATTTTCAGATTTAGCCGGTGGCGGTTTAATGGTACTGAAAGGTGGACTTTTTGGATTGGGAGAAACAACCACTCGAAGTTATTATAGGACTTTGCTGGGAGTAAGTGGAAATGATTCTGTAGGGCTGTTAGCGATGGCATATACATACGGCATTATTTTCGCGGCTTACTATTTATATACAATGATTCGAGGAATCAAGAATTTCTTTTTTGCCAATAAGGGATCAGATACTGTTGTTCTTACGGCCATCTTCTTGGTTCTTCATTTAACCGAAGGACTGTGGTGGTTGCCTGTTTATATAACAATTCCAGTAATTGGTATTGTGGGGGGCACTCCTCAGCGCAGTAATCAGTAATATTTATAAAACGAGCCATCTACCTGTTACTCAAAACAGGGAGGTGGCAGTATGATTGCATTTTTAACACTTATAATTTGGACTATTGTTTCTTACGATTTATGTAAAAAGTAAATCGTCGAGATGTCAATAGAATCTATTGCTGGAATATGTTCTTTGCAACACTTTTGCTACAAGGATTCCAATCAATTTATATTGGAGGTGTTGATACAAGTTTAGTCTATGCTAGAGGATTTGAAAGAGCGATGATTACGCCTTTCAATAAGATGTCGGTTGTTTTGGGAAAAGATATTCTGTTCTATTATCTGATGAAATGATTTACATATATATGTACGGATTTCCATGTGTACATTTTTGTAATTTCAGCTTTTGTGTTAGGCAGCTTTTCAATTTTTATATACCGACATTCTGACAGACCGGTCTTTTCCTACATTATATATTATGCACTAGGATATTATGCCATTGGTTTTCAGATGCTGAGACATGTAATGGTTTTGTCAATTTTGCTTTGGCATACGATTTTATCTTGGAACGAAAGCCGCTGAAGTTTATAGCAATTATTTTGCTGGCATCTTGTTTTCATAGTTCAGCTCTGATATTTTTGATTGCATACCCACTTTCAAAAATGAAGATTGGATTTAAGCAGTGGATTGCCATCATCGTTGCTGTAGCATCTGTGTTTATTGCTAGAGGAAAGATCGCAGGAATAATTAACGCACTGCTTTCAGGAATGGATCGGTATTCAAGATATTCAGAGAATGCGACTCAGTTGTCGTTAACGGGAGCATTTATTCTGATTTGTGTTTATATTGTGTCCTATGTCTTTGCATATCTGGCATATAAGGAGGACGATGAATTAAAAATGCTTCTCAACCTTAGTGTCATTAGTATAGCCTTTATGACGCTGGTTACGGTTGTAGGAGAGTTTCATAGAATAAGTATGTTCTTTGGAATCTACAATACTGTGCTGCTACCTAAGGCATGGAAAAGATATCAAGCTAGAGACAGTAGATTAAAAGCTGTTTATTTGTTAGAAATCAACGCAGTGTTTGTTGCATATTTCTTGCTGTATGGTCTAGGAAATTATTCCTTGTCAGTATATAGATTCTTCTGGATGAATTAACATTATCAAAAAGGAGGAAAACACAATGGGGCTTATCGCTAACCTAAGAAAAGCCAAAGAGAAAATATTATGCAAAATTAAATTACAAAAGAACCATGTTAAAGTAGGAAAAAATATTTCTTTTCGTGGTGTTCCGCTGATTTATACTCCCAATGGTGGCTTGACAATTGGAAATGATACAAGAATCAACTCTGGCATAATGTACAATGCTATCGGTGGAAATCAAGAAACGAGTTTCGTCACAAAAGAAAATGGTTCAATCGTAATAGGAAAAAATGTTGGAATTTCCAATACCGCATTTGTGGCACAAACAAATATCACAGTTGAGGATGATGTGCTAATCGGGGGTGACTGCTGTATCTATGATACAGATTTTCATTCCATAAAATATGAAGAGCGTATGGATAGAAAAAATCCGAGAACAGTTACAAAACCGGTAAGGATTAAAAAGGGTGCTTTTATTGGGGCGCATTCTATTATATTAAAGGGTGTTGAAATTGGTGAATACGCAATTGTAGGTGCTGGCTCGGTAGTAACTAAATCTATCGGGGGGGGGCAGATATGGGCTGGAAACCCCGCGAGGTTTATAAGATATGTTGACGAGGATAAAGAAAATTTGGAGAAAAATTATGAGAAAAATTAGGAATATGATTCTCCAAAGAAAACTGTGCCGTGAAAAAGGGTGCATTTTTGAGAAAAATACGGAAATCAATTATACCAATTGTCATTTTGAAGGTCGAAACAGAATTGCAATTGGGACTAAATTGGAAAATACTACAATAGGATATGGATCATATATAGGAAAAGATGGTTTTATATTAAGTAGTAAGATTGGAAGATATTGCTCTATTGGGCCAAATGTAAGGGTTGTTTCTGGAGCACATCCCACTACGAATTTTGTTTCTACACATCCATCTTTCTTTTCGACGAGAAAGCAGAGCGGCTTTACTTACGTTCAGGAAAATAAGTTTGCTGAATTTAAGTATGCGGATGCAGATGATAAGATTCTCGTCGAAATTGGAAACGATGTTTGGATTGGTGATGGAGTCTTGATTATGCAAGGAGTTCACATCAGTGATGGAGCAATTGTGGCAGCTGGTGCCGTGGTTACAAAGGATGTTCCAGCATATGCTATTGTTGGTGGAGTTCCAGCAAAAATGATTAAATACCGCTTCAACGAAAAAGTAATAGAAAAGCTTGAAAATATAAAGTGGTGGGATAAATCTGAAGAGTGGATCGCACAACACGCTCCGCTATTTGAAAATATTAACGATTTTGTTGATGGTTTATAAAAGCATGCGGCGATGTAGAAGCATGTCTATAGAGGTTCCCGATGATAAAAAAAATATTAACTAAATACAATTCAATGTCTACGGTTGTAAAGGCCTCATTTTGGTTCACAATTTGTAGTGTACTTTCAAAGGGAATGGCGTTTCTTACGATTCCCATTTTCACACGAATTATGACGACAGAGGAATATGGCTATGTTACGTTATATAATTCGTGGCTTCTTGTCATGACCACAATTTGCACGTTACAAGTGACATATGGTGGCTTTTATAACGGGATGATCAAGTACAAAGATGACAAGGATGGATATACATCTGCAACACTATATCTGTCTGGCTTTATGAGTTTAGGATGGCTCATAGTATATTTGCTGGCGAGAAATTATGTCAATAAGATATTTGGATTGCCGACATACATAATGATTTTAATGTTTATTGAAATCATCACGAAGTCAGCCTTTGATACATGGGTGACAAGACAGAAATATGAGTACAACTATAAGATTCAGACGGCAGCAACACTATTTTGCACAGTAATTACACCATTGCTTGGTGTTGTTCTTGTTCTGTTAATGAATGACAAGGTGCTCGGAAGAGTGCTTTCATTTATTATTCCATACGCTTGTCTTGCAGTCGTTTTGTATTATGCAATAACGAAAAAAGGAAAAAAGATAGTCTGCCTTAAATACTGGAAATTTACATTAGGTTTTTGTATTCCATTGTTGCCGCATTACCTTTCACAAACCATTCTCAGCCAGTCGGATCGTATTATGATTAATAATATGATTGGGACGACAGATGCGGCTTTTTATGGATTCTCGTATAGCATAGGTGCGTTACTTGGAATTTTCACGCAGGCTATTAATACCTCATTTATTCCATGGTTATATCAGAGATTGGAAGCAAAGGATTATCGAAAAATTGGAAAATCAGCAACACCGCTGGTATTCATTATGGCAATACTTGTGACTTTTGTGACATTGCTGGCACCAGAGGCGGTATGGATTCTTGGTGGAACGAAATATGCTGAGGCAGTATATGTTATTCCGCCGATTGTTTCAGGCTGTTTCTTTATTTTCATATATTCTCTATTCAGCAATGTTGAAGCTTTCTACGAAAAAAATAAGTTTATCATGACAGCATCGATTGTAGCTGCTGTTTTAAACCTTGTTTTAAATTATATCTTTATTCCAATGTTTGGTTATGAAGCAGCAGGATATACGACACTTTTCTGTTACCTTGTTATGAGTGTCACTCATTACATAGGAATGAAAAAAGTGTGTGCGCTTAAAGGAATAGAGGAAGATCTATATGATTTAAAGATGATTGTTGCTATTTCTGTAGCGGTAATTCTATTTGCAGGTGTTTCGGTTCTCTTATACAAGACATTTGTTTTGCGATATATCATTGTGCTGTTGATAGCATTGGTGATGTTCTTTAAGAGAAACTATATTATCCAGGCATTTACAAATGTTAAAAAGAAAAAATAAATACCCATGAAAAGGCGGAGGGAAAAGTGGCAGAATTTATAACACTAGATTGGAAAAACAGCATAATTCAATCAGAATTTAGCGGGGGGGGGCAGAACATAAAAATTAAAGAGAATCAGGTTAATAACAGTAAATGTTATATCTATTTCTCTTCTAACGATTTATATCATAAAGATTCGGAATCGGACTTTAAAAAGAAAATAGTAGAAAATAATAGATATGAATGGTTAAACCGAAGTGCTGCGGATGTTCCGCACAAAGAGATCTTCATTCGAGATGTTTGGTTATCTTGGTATGTGAATGGTGCTAATGGAAAGTTGAATTCGCTTGATAAATTAATTGATTACTTAAAGACGGCAACTAAGGGATTTGAAGTCACAACGGTTGGAGTTTCGTCTGGTGGATACGCGGCCTCGATTGTGGCTGCAAAATTAGGAGCAAAAAGATGTTTTGATTTTAGCGGGCAGTTCTCGTTATTACATCATTTTGACCATGTGAAAACAAATCCTTTTTTAAAGAACTATTATTCTAATTACCCAGAAGGTGAGTATTTAGAGGCCTACCGAGTAATAAGAGAAACAAAGACATCGATTTATTATTTCTTGCCAACAAAATCTGCTCAGGATATTGTACAGGCACAATATGCAGTGCAATGTGAAAACGTTAAATGTATACGGTTTTCAAATAAGCGGCATGGTTCTCCTGTTCTATCAATAAGTCTTCCGGATCTTTTAAGCTGGGATAACTACAAATTAGATGAACTGTTTCGTAGAAGTCAAAAGTATGAACTTAATACAATTCTTTTTTCTATGGAAGTTTCTGGTATTCTAAGAACATGTTCTTTTTTGTGTAAAAAAGTATTTAGTATCATGAAAAAAACTTGCAGATAATAATGCGGCTGAAGGTTTCTTTGACGCGATAGACTTGCCAAGAACGGAGGAATGATTTGGAAGTGATAAAATCAATTATAGCTAATGTCTTAACTGCACTATATCAGCCTTTTTGGTATGCAGTACTTTCATCGATTCTCCTTGACTTTATTTATCTTTATGCTTACAATCCTGTTGAAAGCGGAAAAGGTTTGAAGAAGGCAATCAAAGGTTGGGGAGAAGAATTTAAGACATCCATTTTCTTCGCAAACTTTTCGTTATTTTCTTCTTTTCGGTAATGATTCTATTTAGAACATTGATTAATAGAAATATGTGGGCAAATCCATTATCGAATGTTTTGGGAGACTGGTGGATTTGGAGAGAAAAGAACGGTGAAAAACAGCTAACAACAGAGTGTCTTGAAAATTTGATACTGATGATGCCGTTTATATTCGTGCTATTTTGGACGTTTGAAGAAAATCTAGAGAAGATAAACTTAAGAGAGATAGTCTGGAAATGGCCTAAAAATTGCATTTGCAATATCGTTTACAATTGAGATGCTCCAACTTTTTTTAAGACTAGGTACATGGCAACTATCGGATATTTTTTATAATACGATAGGTGGAGGAATCGGAGGCTTACTGTATTATGTTTTTCATAAGATGAAGCAAGATCGCGGAGAACGGTAGCAAAAAGTATTGGAAAATGGTATAATACAGGCTGTGGGAGGGCACTTCCACAGTAGCTGCTCAAATCTTCACACACCTCTCCGTGGTGAGCAGCAGGCAACGGTCTTATGACTGGCTGAGATGTGAAGAAGCAACTCTGGATAGGAGGAATAAACCACATGAAGATAAATAATAAAGAATTTGGAGAATGGACTGCGGATGATCTTCAGGTCCTTCTTGGTAATGATGCCTATCGGGAGAATAATTTTATTGATTATAAGGTGAATTTTGCACCACTTATAGATAAAAGCAATAAGAAAGAGAAACAAGCTGAATTTAGAAATGATGTTTGTTCCTTTGCGAATGCAGACGGAGGATATATCTTTTACGGAATCGGAGAAACTTCTGGAGTAGCCAGTATATTAGCTGGTATTTCGATTCCTAATATTGATCGCTTTGAATTGGATCGCCGGAATGAACTACAGGCGATTCGCCCAACTGTGCCAGAGGTGGCCTTTTCGTTCATTTCATTACAAGATGACAAATATGTGGTGGTACTCCATATTCAACGAGGACTGTACAAACCATATATTACAGAAGAACCCGAAGGACAATTTCACTTCTACATAAGGCATGGAAACAAAAAGCAGGCAATGAGTTATACAGAGATACGAAATGGATTCTTCAATGCAGCAATGCTGTCGGAAGATATCAAAAACTTTAGAAAAGAACGACTGGAAGAACACATCACAGAAATGAAGAAACCATTTGCACTTGTGCAGGTGATTCCAGCCACATTTAGAAGTGATTATGTCCCGATGTACGATATGTATAGAGAAGGAAAATTGGATTTTGATGATCTATTTAATGGCATGATCTATGACCGTGCGGTTCCAAATGTAGATGGCGTCTATTTTCCTGATTATTCTGAAGAGCGGGATTTTGAACAGCTACAGATTTTTAACAATGGTGCTGTTGAGTTAAAAATTGATTTTGAAATAAGAGAAGAAAACTCACAAAGCAGGCAGTTAAAAACAGAACGATATTTGATTATATTTGACTTCGAAGCTGAACTCAGAAAATTGATACAGGGAACATCACAAATGCATCAAAAATTGGGCCGTTCAACTGCGATGTATGTCTGCGTAACTATTGTTGGCTGCAAAGGCCTATGGAATTATACCGTAAATGCATATGGAGCAAATACACCAACGAAAGTTGACCGCAATCAAATTGTTTGTACGCCAGTCGAAATCCGGAATATTCAAGATAATGAGCAAGTAAGAGAAGGTATAGAAAACTGTATTCGGATGACGAAGTATTCACTTGGAATAAGAATGTAAAAAAGAAAGGCGGGGAAAAGTATGAAGATTCATTCAATAAAGATTAAAAACTTCCGAAGCTATAAGGACGAAGTGAAAATAGAATTAAATGATCTAATAGCTCTTGTTGGAAAAAATGATATTGGAAAATCAACAATACTTGAGGCTTTAGACATATTTTTTAATGACGGCAATGGCGTGGTGAAAATTGACAAAACAGACGTTAACGTTCTGGACTCAAGAAATGGTGATAACGAAATTGTTATTTCGGTGTGCTTTTCCAATCTGCCGGAATCAATAGTTATAGATTCAACGGTTCAAACGAAACTCGCCGATGAGTATATGCTAAATTCCGATGGACTTTTAGAGGTGGTGAAGAAGTATAAAAATGGAGGAAAATCTTCTGTTTTTATTCGGGCAAACCACCCTACAAATCTGGAATGTAAAGATCTGTTGCTCAAGAAGAATACTGAATTGAAAAGAGTTATTGCTGACAAAGAAATTGAGTGTGATAATCAAAGTATCAATACGGTGATGCGAAAAGCTATTTGGGAGCATTATTCGGCTGATCTTTCTTTAGCTAATATTGAAATTGATGTAAGCAAGGAAGACGCAAAAAAGATTTGGGATAAGCTGGCGGGCTATATGCCAGTATATTCGCTGTTTCAGGCAGATCGAAAAAATAGTGACGGGGATAGCGAAGTTCAAGATCCGCTAAAAGAGGCTGTACGGCAAATTATGTGCGATGAAGAATTACAACGAACACTAAATTCAGTTGCAGAAGTTGTCGAAGAAAAGCTTAAAGAAGTTTCTGGTAGAACACTGGAAAAACTGCGAGAAATGGATCCAGAGGTTGCAAGTAGTCTGAACCCTGTAATTCCTACAGCAGATAAATTAAAATGGGCTGATGTGTTTAAAAGTGTGTCGATTACTGGAGACGGAGATATTCCAATTAACAAGCGTGGAAGTGGAGTAAAGAGATTAATTCTTCTGAACTTTTTTAGAGCAGAGGCAGAACGGAGAGCCGAAGCGGGAGACAGTACTGGAATTATTTACGCAATTGAAGAACCGGAAACTTCACAACACTCTAATAATCAGCGCATTTTAATAAATGCGTTAATGGATTTGTCACGGAATGTGAATGCACAGATAATTCTTACTACTCATAGCCCTGTAATTGTAAAGGAACTGGACTATAGCAACTTGCGATTGATATATGAGGATGAACAAGGAAAACGAATCCTTTCAGTAGAACCATCTGTTTTGCAATATCCTTCTTTAAATGAAGTAAATTATGTGGCTTATGGTGAAGCTACAGAAGAATATCACAATGAGTTGTATGGTTTCCTTGAATTTCAGCAGTGGCTTAATGACTATAAAAGTGGAAGAGCACAAAGAGCATACATATACGAAAAAAATGGAACGCTTAAAAAATGGAACCTTGATTTGACTGAATACGTTAGACATCAGATACATCATCCGGAAAATCACAACAATACACATTTTACGCAAGAAGAATTGAAACAATCAATTGATGATATGAGAACCTATATTCGAAATCGTGCGGAAACAGAAGGAATGTGGGAGCCAATTCCAGAACCGTAAATAGTAGAGGCAAAAAATTGCAAGGAAAAAGGGAGGCAGCAATATGGACCAAGAATTATTCAACCCACAATCTTCGTCCGTGACCTCCTCCCGAATCTTGTACACATCGTCCACGTTTGCCCGGACATCGCTACTGCATCTGCAGGAGGTCGGATCGTTGCAGGCCATCCATCCGCACACCTTGACGAGAACGAATTTGACCTCGTTTCTGCATTGACCACAGTGGTGTTAGGCACCAATGGTAGGTAGTTTCTATTAAGTTAAGGGACTACCTATTTTTTGTACTTATTTCAAAATATACTTGACAAAACCTCAAAAAATGCGGCGCTTCGCGCCCTTTGATTAATAAGAAAAATCCGGTCATGCCGGAAAATTAAATTAATCGGAGGCGTGCTATGAATCTTTCACCAGAATCAGTAAAGAAAACATTACTAAATTTTAGCACAGAGGAATTACAGGAATTGTACAATATGCGTTGGCCAGTTATGCCGATATCTGCATAATTCCCCAACGATAAAAGTAAAGTTCGCGGAACATCTGTTGAGAAATATGTGAGCCAAAAAGATTGGTGGCAAGATACTCTTTCGTTCCATCATTGAGAATAATTTCGATGACTCTTATCTTGATATCCTCAGTCCCGTCTTTTGTGTTGCTGGGAAGAACCGTGATTATGTCTCCCGAGCATTTCTTAGCAATGTTATAATTCTCGCATAAGACAAAGGTGCTGATGCTCGACACAGTAACGAAACATATCTTCAGAATAATAGCCACGATCAAAGATTACAACGCTGTTTTGATAGATATTTA
>OBKI01000358.1_pt1 | contig 33432 bp, 30 predicted proteins | sample 1519731 | NCBI WGS metagenome assembly OBKI01 (sample SAMN00265070, study PRJEB22529) | human gut metagenome
TCACCGTTCCTTCGCAGTTTACTGCATTAAAATTAACTGTACTTAATGACTCGCAATTTTTAAACGCTTCAAAACTTATACGTGTTATCCCTTCCGGTATTGTAACTTTGCTAATTTTCGAGTTCAAAAAAGCATCATAATCTATCCCTTTTACTTCATAACCATCTATTGTTGACGGTATTATAACATCTGTTGCGCTGCCTAAGTATTTTTCAATAGTTGCATCTCCACTACTTAAAGAATACTCATACTCCCCACTTCTAATATTTTCCGCTTTCACTGTTCCTGAAATCATTCCCACTAACATCAATGTTACTATGAATGTAAGCACAATCCCTACATATTCTTTTGATTTTTTCATAAAAAACTCCTTTATACCTTCCTTTGATAATATAATTCTGCTATGTTTCTTAATGACTATAACATTTTTTTGCTTATAACTCAATATTTTTAATAATTATGAGTTAGCTTTGTGATTCTCTTTTATCACTTGCCATTAAACCTACAAATGAATTTTTATATTATCTCTCTTTAAATTCAAACTCTTCATTTCCAAGCTTTACTTTATCGCCATCATTCAATTTTACTTCCACACCACTTTGTATCATTTGATTATTTACATACGTATGATTTGTAGAATTCATATCGATAATGGAATATTCTTCACCATTGGTAACAATGTCCGCATGACTTCTGCTAACTGCTGCATTATCACCTATAAAATAGTCCACATAACTCTTTTCTTTACCTAAACGATATCTAGGTTTATTAATTAATATTCTTTCATTATTTTTAAGTCTAATTAAATAAGGTATTATATGTGTTGGTTTTATAGGAGTTTCCTGCTCTGACAACACTGTTGTTCCACCAAAGTCTGCTCCACCACCTAAAATTGTTGTTTCTCCAAAATCGGCTGCTACATCTGCATATGATTTTCTCGGTTGCATAATCACATTCTGCTGTGCATTTTGTACCGATTGTACATACGAATTTTTATTTTCTACAGGTGATTGTGGTGCAACACTGTCTTGCATCTTAGGTGTTTCCAATCCCGGCACTGAGAAATTAGCTCCAGGAACTGAAAATGGTGCCTGAGTATTGTTCTTGTCCTTTTTATTTACATTGTTACTTTTTTTAGTTCCACTGTTTTTTTCTTGTTTTTGTTGTCTATATTTCTCCTTGTTTTCCTTGCTATAGTGCATCAGTAAATGAAACATAGATATCTCTTTTTCATCTTTTCCCTTTTTTCCGACATTAGTTGCGCCTTGCGGTACATTCATTGCTGACACCGGAGGTTGTACTGGTGGTACAGATATTCTGTTATCAGGTATGTTCTGTCTTACAACAGGTTCTTTTTGTATCGAATTTACCTTCGGCTGTTGTACACTATTCACATCAGTTCTATTAACTATCGGCTCAGCTTTTTGTGTCTGAGAAGAAATATTAGAATTTTGCTTTTGTACATTTATGTTTTGTTTTTTACTTGATTGTGTACTGACTGATTCTAACTGTATATCTGACAATAACTGTTTAAAATTATATACATTAAAAGATGAAGAACTGTTTAAAAAGTTCATCAGTTTAGCAACATAATCACAGTTCTCAGTCTGATCAAATTGATTTGAAAACATAATCTCCTTAAAAAACATACTTACATCTTGATTTTTTTCTATATCATTTGATACTGGCAAATATACCAACTTCGCCTTACTTGTCGAAACGTCAACATATATGTAATCCAAATCAAGCAACATTGACTCACTGTCTAACATATATTCATCCGATGATATTAAAGCATCTACTATGCTCTCCAATACACCAATTAAACGTTTCTTATTTACTATTCCTGCAAAGAATTCACTTGCCGGAACTCTGGATGAAATATTATATTTCAGGTATTTTTTGTCATCCATCTGTGTAAATACGAGCGGTATCAGACCTTCTATATCATTGTTTGAAAGCATACCCAAGCTAAATTCGTCAAGTTCATCTGCATCTTCAATTTCAAATACAAGATATGAATAAATTCCCTGCGTTTCTTTTTTTGCAATCATTTTACTTCTCCATTTATAATTTCTTTATTTTTATCTATTCAAGCATATCGTTTTCATTTAATTAATTATCAAACCTATATAGCGATAGCACCATCCAGCCTTCATTATCACAAACAAGAGTTTCCCCATCTTGCGAGAATGGCTTGGCGTCTTTAAAAGAGTTTTCAATTACCATCTTTCCTCCCTCGTCTATATACCCCCACATCCCGTCTTTTTGAACTGCCGCCATTCCAATGCTGAAAGATTGTGCATCGTCAAAATGATCATCTATTTTAACTTTTCCACTATTATCCACAAAGGTCCATGTTCCTCCTATCTTAACAGCTGCTAGAGCTCCTTTTTCTTCAAAGCTTTTTGCATCCTCATATGTACTCTTTCCTATATTTTTACCATTTTTATCTACCAGATAGTAATAATCTTCTTTTTTTACAAACGCCCTCCCATTAGAAAATGCAACTTTTCTTTCATTAATTTTTACGTCATCATAGCTTTCATTACTAACTTTCTTGCCTTCCGTATTAATTAGATACCATTTTCCACTCTCTTTTACAGCTGCTATTCCTTCATTAAAATTGGTAGCATATTCATAGTCTCCAAATTGCTTTTTAAATTCATCATTATAATAGCTATATTTATCATTTTCCTTTATAACAATGAGCCCGTCACATATATCTCCCAAATATTCACACTTAATAGATTCCGGTGGAACTTTTCTTTTGTTTCCATCACTATCTACATAATACTTATTTCCATTAAGGCTGACTGATATTAGTTCATCATGATATCTTCCTATATATTCAAATTCCTCAAAAAGAATTCTATCAGTTCCCTTTAACAAACCCTTTTTTCCATCATTTCCTACTGCAAAATATCCATTTCCTAGAGCTTGTGCTTCTCCAAATCTATCAGTTGCAAGCTCATACTTATATTTTATTTTAGAATACAATTTCTTTATTTTATCTGTTACCAACTGTCTTTTTTCTATTTCACTAACCAATTGATAACTTTCATCAAATTGCTCAGTGTTAATATATTCTTCCAACAATTTCTCGTATATTTCCGGAGATGTTGGATATACATCTACGCATGTTTCCATCCATGAAACTGCCTCATCCAGATGGTCATTTTTTTCAAGCATATTTGCCACTTCTAACCTTAATGACACTGAATCAATCATTGAAATAGCCTGTTTGTAACAATCCAAAGCGTCTACAACTATTCCCTGTTTAGCATATTCCTGTGCCTGTTTTACATATTGATTGTACTTTTCCTTATTTTCTGCACTTGTGCTCACTAAACTATATGTTGAATAAACCATTAAAGCAGTTAACAATATAGGAATCAAAAATCTATATCCTTTCATAGTTCCTCCTTAATATCCTGAAGTAAATATTGATAGTACTGTTCCCATCAAAATGTACGGAGCGAATGGCAACATATCTTTTTTTGATTTTTTTTGAGCTATGAGCATTATAATTGCTACAATAAATATGACAATCATAGAAACAAAGACTGACGAAACAGCTCCGTCTATGCCTTCTATCAAGCCCATTAACATTAGTAGTTTAATATCTCCCATTCCAATGCCATTTTTCACTATAACTGCACACAGTACACACACAATGAGAAAAGCTAAACTAACTATTATTTCCGTAATCAAGTTTGCCAACCATACATCCTTACATGTAGCCATCTCGAATAATGTTATTCCTATCCACAATACAATACCCGGTATTATTAATTTATTAGGAATACGAAATTCCTTATAGTCATAGTAAGCTGCAATCATTAAAATCGAAGTAATAGTTATACTTCTAATATTTCTGTTGATTGTATTCTCAGGAAAAACATATACAAGCACTACTGCCATGGAAATTAAACAAACACATACAAACAACATATATAATTTTGTTTTCATATTTGTATCCAAAATACATTTTATTCTTCCTGATAATCCATTTTGCTTTCTAATATCTCTTTGTCTAATGCATAAAATCACAATCACTAGCATAAATGCTGTATATATATAATAACTGTACATTTTTATTCTCCACTGCTGTTTCCAAACCATCCATTTGTCTGTGCTCTCTGAGTAAAAGTAAAATCCTTTTCAATTCCCAAAAGTTTGATAACACGTACTTTATATTTAACAACTAAATCAATTTTTGAATCTTTTCCATCTTTAAACACCTGAGATTGTTTGAAATTTAGACTATCTAAATACGAACCACCCGTTGGAACTACCCTCAACCATTTTAGGTACGCTTCATAATCTCCACCTTTTTCATCAACAAGATGCTTTTTCATAAATGCCTTGCATAGTTCTGCTGCTACATCTGTTTTTATTCCTTCTATTCCTTCATTTGCAAAGAGTGCCACAATGCTTAAAGCAAAACTTTTGGGATCGTTCGAAATACTCTTTATTGTATCCTTTATTTGAGAAGCAGACTGCCCAGCCTGTTGTGCATTGTTTTTTATTGAATCATATGCACCTAACACACTGGAAAAATCAGAAGGATCTATCTTAGTTCCTGTATCGGCAATTCCGGAAATGGAACCATAAAGTTGCGACACACCCTCTTTAATATTTCCAACCTGTTGACTTGCCTCTTCACCTTTTTCCGCCAACTCCTTCTGTTTAGCATTTAAATTTGTCAGTTTATACAAATACGAATATTCCGATATTTCCATTGCTGAACTATTCAACGCCGTTCCTATTTTTGATTGTGCCAGACAAATATTTGTAATTGATAAAATTATAAGCATGGCAAATACAAAAAATGATAAGCTTAAAGTTGCTTCAACAACAATTGCTCCTTTTTCTTCTTTTGGATTCATTCTTTACCTTTCTTCAAAATTGATATTATTATCCTTAGCATATTTTTCGGCTGTTGATCCTTTTGGTGCTACAATAGTAAGGTTTGGACAATCTTCAAACACTGTTCCATCTTCGAATTCAACATCTGTATTATTGAAAGTAACCTTCTTTAATGTAGTGTTTTCTTTAAAAGCACCAGCGGCTATGTTCTTAATACTGTTGCCAAATTCCACACTCTCTAATTTAGTCGTACCAAACGCACTTACACCTATTGTTTCCACTGAATCAGGTATTACTATATTCCCTGTTAAACCTGAAGTTGAAAAAGCACTTTCTTTTATTTCTTTTAGGCCTTCATTTAAGGTAACACTAGTCAGGTCGGAATTAGAAGAAAATGCGTATTCTCCAATTACCTGTATATTATTTCCTAATTTTACACTCTTAATTTGTCTATCAAAAAAAACATCTGCACTTATTTCTATAATGGGCTTGCCATTGTATTCATCAGGTATTACTATTTCATTATTATTTCCATTATAAGAATCAACTTTATAATTAACTTGGTCTATATCTGAAATATTACATTCAAATTTATTGTTTGTTTCACTCTCTGTTGTCACTACCGATTCTGGTTTTCTAACTTCACTAATATCTTTTTTTCCACAACCTGTAATTCCCAAACAGCTTATTGCAACCAACGCTATAATAACAAAATTTTTTTTCATTTAATGTTTCCTCCTAATATCCTGCAATATTCTTATATTCATAATCGCATAAAGTATTTAAATTATAAGCACTTTCACCTTTATTTATCTGCAAATTAAGCATCAATGGTGGAATGCTGATATCCGATTTTATCTGATAGTATACGACTGCTTTTTCTAATACAAACGACTTCTTTTTTGTTATTTTTGCCATATTAACCTGTACAACATCTGCAATCCTTTTATATATCTCATTTTCTGATGAAGATGCTAACTTTAAAAATAAAAATAATGATATATAATCACTGTACCTTGGTTTAAAATCATTTTTTGAACTACTAGTATTTTTCTTCTTTTTACTTGGGAACTGTATTGAAACTTCATCTTTACTCTTTACTAATTTAACGCCCTCCCCTGATCTCAAAACAATTATATCTTCCACTGTTTCTCCTACATTTAGCATTAGACAAATTGCTATTTTAACTAATGATTCAGGTATAACTCCATAAGTTGCCAAACTTATGCCATGGGCTGCAACCCTTACAGCATCATCCTTCCAGAACTTTTGAAATACTGGTGCAACATTAAATGCATATCTCAATAAGAAAATTCTCCCATAAGAATTTGCCTTATTAATTGCATTGTAATTTCCGTAAAGAATGTATTCTACTTCTCCCTGATAAGCAAAATTATTATCCTTATTTATAGGCATATTGGTTAATGTTTTGTTATATCCAAATGTTTTATCTTTATTTTTTTCAAAGTTCTCCGTTGATATGGTTGAATTTGTATCCTCTGTATATTTCTTTTTTCCCTCATTTACAAAAGTATCATAGCTAAACATATTCATGACATAATCTGTCGTGTACAAATCATCACGAAAACTTTTTCCTAAGTTTTCTAAACTATCAAGAATACCATCGCTAAACAAATTTGTAAGAAAACTTGTAACCTTAGATATTTGAGCTGTTTTCTCTTTTTTCTCGCTTCCACCGCCTTTTGATGGGAGGTTCTCTTGGTTTTTTATTTCATTAGATGTTTTTCCTACTTCATCATCTTCATAGGAATCATCTTCCGACTTTTTCTTATAATCTTTATATTCATCCTTTGCATCATCTTCACTCTTTTTAGAATTATTATTCTTAAATTTTTTTCTCATCCATTTATGTAATTTGGGTTCATTTACCGCCACTATATCAGGATGATTACTGTTTTTCACATTTACTTCTCTATTCCCTGTTGAGAATTTAAATGTTTGTTCTGCATAACTTTTTAATTCACTGTAAATGTATGAAATTTTATCATTTCTAATTCCAGCCTTTGACCTTGCTACTTCTATACTATCTATATCCTTGAGCTGAGTATTGTGATATTTTGTGCTATCAATATTATCATAGATGGTTTTTATTAATGCTTTTACATTATCTATTCTATTTGATAATTCTTTTAGACTCTCATCGGTCATATTTTCTTCAATAAGTTTCTTTTCCTCTTCCAAGTCCCTTTTATTGTCTTCTTTCATATCGCTGTTGGTTTTGTCTAACTTCTCAGACTGATTCTTCCAATCTTCATACGCGTCAACAGTTTTTTTAATCAATCCAGAGTTTGAATCTCCGATTTTTTTCATATATTTTTTTGCATTTTTTAAATGATCATCTGCCTTTTGAAATTTATAATAATATTCCTTATATTTACTACATATATCATATATCTTTTCATTTGTTGCTGTAGTACCTATTGTTCCTATTTTACCGTTAGTACCTGCTGTTCCGATGTCTAAAGTTGACTTTCCCTGAACAGCTTCTTTAGATATCTGATTTAATAATTTAGCTGTACTCCCATAAAAACCACTATCTTTAAAATCTTTGGTTAACCCTATATATATATATGCTAAACTCTGACTTTCATTTTTAATTGAAAACGAAATTGTTTTGTCTCCTGCGAACTGTCCATTCCCAATATAATTAATAATGTCAATATCATGTCTAATATTAATCGTTGCTGTCTGATTGGTGTTTTCACAGGCATTATTAAACAACCAATATTGTCTGCACATTTCTTTTGCTGCACTTATATATTCATTATATATATTTATATTTGCGTTTATTAACTCAATAGATTTTGTCCAATACTGTGTTCTATATATTGTATTGTCAAATGTATAATAATTCCAGATAGTGTCCTGTGCACTTTCCTTTTTTTGAATATATGTTGATATACTATCTAAAAATTTATTTGCTCTACCCTGTACATCGCTTGTCGTCGCTTTATTCTCCGAGTCAAACTTTTTATCTTCTCCAAAATCTGAATCATTATATTCACTTACCTTATATCTAAATTTTTCAGGCTCAAAAGTAGATGATCCATCTGTATTACATAAATCAAAGACCATTTTGGTATGTATCTTTCTATAATCTGCTTTAAAATTCTTTGTGATATCCGGTACTACCTGATCATTTATATAATTCTGATTTAAGTTTAATTCTCTAAACTCTCTAAGTTCATCATAAAGTTTTTTTAACATCTCCAACAATTCATTTTCGGCTTCATAATAATCCTGTTTTTCTTCTGTAACCTTTGCTTCTACTTTTGCCGTTCTTGAACTTTCTGCCACCTTCTTAATCGTATCAAGAAGACCGGACATCAAGTCTATTGGTGCACGATATTTCATAAATTCAACAACTTGTTGTTTTACAAGTGCAGGATTTGCCAAATTACTATTTTCAACCGGTGATATTTCCACATTAGCTGCATTTATATCTAACAAGTCTGCTATATTCTCATCAAATGCCTGATCCAGTTTTCCTACGATTTCTTCTGTCTCTGCATTTCCAATACCCTGTGACTTTAATGACTCAACAAAATATTGTTTAACTGTTTCTTTTAAATCCTCCGTATCTTGGCATGACCCCAAAAGTCCGTATATTTCATTCAACTGTTCATCATATTCCGTCAGCATAGTATTCAATGCCAAATTTCCCGCTGATTCTACAACCGGCTTAGCCAATTCCATTCTACTTGCGTCTACAAACATACTACATACTGTAATTGTTGGAACTAATATAATTACTAAAAAAACAGTTACTGCTCCGCTTTGTTTAGAAAATAACTTTAACACTTTTCACCTCATAACTACTTCAAAAAATCTTTTACCTTTTGTATTGCTTCTTGTATCTTTTTATTAGATTCAACGTAATTTTTAGCCATATTAATATTATTAATAAATTCGGCAGAATCAGATACCGGAACAGAATCGTATGACGACATTGTTGATAATTTTATTTCCTGCCCTAAAATAGTGATCGGCAAGTCAATATTATATTTTGCCTGCACGTCAAAAGTACTATACACGACAAAATTAGAAAATTTTGCATCTACAACCATCCCCTTAGGTTGCATGCCCTTAAAAAAGCCTACTCCCTTGCATTTATCCATTACCTGTGATTCAACCTGAGTGCTTATTTCGCCCATGCTTCCAAAATATCTGTATGGTTTTACATCCACATTACTGGTATCAGATACTACGCTTCCATCTTTTAAAGTTTGCAAATATAATGGATCTGCACATTGCTGTGCTCCCCACTGAGCATAAGCGGATACGTAATTGTCTATTTTTGATCTTTGATATAATACATTTCCATAAAATATTATTAGAAAAACAACACAAAACATAATCGGGAATACAATTGTGGCTTCAACAACCATAACTGCACCCTTTTCTTTTTTTGCAATCATATGTATATATTTGGAATTTATTTATTCCTTTTCCTCTCTTTTTCACTAAAGAAACTGTAAGGGACTTATGTCCCTTACCCCTTATTAATTAACTGACGGTTTTTTTATTGCATCCTGCATTTTTGATTCGCCGTCTATTCCTTTGAACATCTTACCAACTAATTCTGCAAGTTTGTCTTTAAATACAAGTGCAATTGCAATTGCAACAGCTATTAACACAATAATAGCAACTACATTTACTTCTCCTGACTCTTTCTTAAAGAAGTCTTTTAATGATTCTTTCATTGCCTCTTTAGCAATCATTCCTTTGATTAATAACATATCCATTTGATATTTCCTCCTTTTTTTTTAATTGTTGTATATTAAACGCCTAAATTTCCAAAAATAGGCACTAATATCATAATTAAAATTCCTATAAACATAAGAAATATTGGTATCATCAACTGCGAGGCCGCTTTTTCAGCCTTATGTTTCACCAATGCCTGTTTCATCTGCCACACTTCTTTACTTTGCTGTTGAAGCATACTTACCAATTCTGCATTCCCCTTAGTTACTCCCTGAGTTATGGTAGATACAAAACGCTTAATTTCCGGTATTATACATCTGTTTCCAAATGAAAAATATGCCTCTACTTCTGAAGCACCATTATTCATTTCATCGACTGTTTTTTGCATTTCTATGTAAATATTTGTATCACCGGTATATGCGGTCTCAATCCAAGCATCTTTTAAAATCATTCCTGCATTGGTTAGTAATGCTAATTTAGATACTACATCAGAAAAATCACTTAACATTTCATTTGAGCGCTTCCTGATTTTTTGATTTGTCGCATCTCCAAAGTAATAGTAGGCAAGTCCAGCCATCATCAACATTAACACTAATCCCATAAACGACGAACTAATACCATACATCACAAATGCAAACACAAACACTACTGATGATATTGACAACTTTTGGGCATATGCCACTCGTATATAGAAATCTGCATATTTCTTTCCATATAGCACTTCTATTTCTTTTCTTAATTTTCTGTCTTTTTTAGAACGGTATGAATAATGGATCATCTCCATCACACCATATCCCCATCCATATATTTCTTTTAGTGGATAGTCTTTTTCGCTTAATACTTCAAACATTTTATTATACTTCAGCCCTCTTACAAAAAAGAAAATCCATATTAGTAGAACCATATAGCCTAAGACAATTACCACATAATCTCCAACATTTAAAAACATATTACCTCCCATTACACTTTTATATCCAAAATAGATTTACCTAAAACATAGGAAATAATAAATATAACAACACCAATGGTTGTAGATATAATACCTATACCTGTAGCAAAGTTTGCTCCAAAATCACCACTCATAAGCTTTATCATTCCCACTATACCCACTGGCATAACTGTCATCATATTTTGTTCCATCTTGTTTGAAGAAACCATAGATTTGATATCTTCCTCTATTTCCATTTTTTCTGAGATAATACTGTGAGTATTTCTAATGATTTCCTTTAAGTTTCCGCCTTTTCGATATGATAGTTTAAATACATTTGCGAAACTCTTTATGTCATCAATTCCACTTCTTTCTCCTAAATCCATCAACACGTCTTCAATGTCTATATTGTTATGTATACCTGCTATAATCACTTCCAGTTCTTTAATGATAAATGCATTTTCATCATACTGAACTTTCATGTCTTCATACACGTTCAAAAACGAATCTGTAACATTCATTCCTGCATTTAATGATGTAGTCAATGAGTCAAGCATGTCTCTAAATTGAGTTCTTAACTTTTCAACATTCCTTTCCTGTAAAGTTTTCGTACGAATTGGTACAAAAAACTTCCCTGCAAATCCACCCACACCAACACATACAATAAAATCTAAAACATATGTGGCCATTGTGGCATTTCCATATTCATCCTTTGCCAAACCACCATAAAACAGGTATCCTACTGCCGCTCCAACTAGAAAGGCCAACAAAAAGTACATGCTTTTTTCTAGTTTTGACATATAATAAACCTTATAATTTAACACAGGCATATTTGTAGCTGATGTATAATATTGTGGCTCTTTCTCTTTTTTGTTTTTCTTAAAAAACATACTCCACTCCTTATTTATATTTCTTCTTTTATTCCTGTTAATTGAAGTTTATGAATGTTCACCATTTTGTTTTCTGTTCGTTGCAATCTTCCTGATACTTTTTCAAGAGTGCTATTTTCATCCTCCACAAATTCGTACAGTGGATTCAAAACAATATGACCGTTTTCGTATCCAACTACTTCTGTAATAGCCATAGTTTTCCTCGAATGGTCTCTTAACCTTGACAAATGAATAATAATATCTACGGCCGATGCAATTTGTTGTCTAATAGCTTCAAGGGGAAGTCCTGCCGCTCCCTGAAGAACCATCGTTTCTAAACGGCTAAGCATATCTTCTGTTGAATTGGCGTGACCTGTAGACAGAGAACCATCATGTCCTGTATTCATGGCTTGAAGCATATCCAACGCTTCACCTCCACGAACCTCTCCTACCACAATTCGTTCCGGTCTCATTCTAAGGGAAGATTTTATTAAATCTGTTATTGTTATTGCCCCTGCTCCTGCCGAATTGGCATTTCTTGTTTCCATACTTACAAGGTTTTGTATTCCTGTAATCTGTAACTCAGCAGAATCTTCAATAGTAATAACTCTTTCATCTTTGGGAATATAATTAGATAACGCATTTAAAAATGTTGTTTTGCCGGAACCGGTGCCACCGCTTATAAAAATGTTATATTTTGCTCTTACCAACAGTTCCAATTTGTGTGCGATATCTTTTGTTAACGAGCCATATTGAATTAATTTTTCTATGGTCATAGGAGTTTTTGAAAATTTTCTAATAGTCATGGTTGGACCGCATAAGGCAATCGGTGGTAATACCACATTTACACGTGATCCATCCGGAAGCCTTGTATCACATATAGGATTTGCCTGATTTACTTCTCTTCCTGCAAGTCCAACTATTCTTTGTATAACATCTTCCAATCTTCTTTCGCTTTCAAACTGCTTATTCATTTTTTCTACACGTCCGTTTTTTTCAATAAATATATTATCAGCACCATTAATCATAACTTCTGTAATATTGTCGTCGCTAATAATACTGTCCAGCAATCCAAATCCTCTAATAGAACTATAAATCTGCCTTGCTATTTCAATTCGTTCTTCAATAGTGCAATATACATTTTGTAATTTATCTGACACAAGTCCTTCGACTCTTTCTTCCAGTTCTTCATCGGATAATTTATTTAATGGCAAATTGTCTGTGATATACTGCCTTATATCGCTTACTATTTTTTTTTGTACATCTTCCTGCATATCTTTCTCCTATAGGCAAACTTAAGAATTTATTTTTTCAAGCATCTCACTTCTGCTTTGTAATTGTTCCACTACCTGTTTTATAGTCGCATGTTCAAACCTAGGAACTCCCCCCACCAATGTTATGTCTAAATTTTCTAACACCTTTCCAGTCTTATTACTAAATTTGTTGTATATTAATTTTGCTTTCGCTAATATTCTTTCATCTTTTTGCTGTTCAACTATTTTTAAATATTCACATAGTCTGAACAATTTTTTATTTGAAATTTCACTCCCATCTGAAGATATTACAATAATATTAGCTAAGTGATTAATTTCTCCAAATATTTCTTCAAGAGACAAATCTGCATCCAAAACAATAACATCATAATCAAAGGCTGTTTTTAATACGTTTATCAGCGTTTGAAAATCTTCTTTTTTCATTTCTGCTGTATCCATAGCCATACTACTTGCCTCATAAAAATTCACACCTGAATCATCAATTCTAACTGCGCTTTCAAGTTTAATGGACAAATTGGTTTTTTTGCTTTTAACAGCATATAAAACATCACTAAAAGTTTGATTTCCCGTTCCGGAAAAGAAATAATCTGTACTACCATATTTTTCACAATTGATAAACAAAACTTTTAATCCTTTTTGAGACATATTTTTTGCGTATGCCGTGGCAAGTGATGAGCTTCCGGTTCCACCACTGCACCCATAAAAAGCTACTATATTAGTATTTTTATTATCAAATTTTGCTCCTGTAATATTTGAACTTACATCTGCAAATATTTCCAATATTTGCTTATATATCAGTTCCACTTTTTGATATTTACAAATAGCTTTTTGTTCATATATTTCTTCAATCCCATTACTATTTACTAAATATGCAAATCCACATTTAGAAGGAATATCATCTACATTTAATTCAAAATTTTCACTGGCAAGAAATACATCAGGTCTTATAGTATGAATTTCTTCCATTGCCTTTTTTGCATCTGTAAAACTGTAAACTTCCAATTTATCCATGTATTTGTTTGTAAACACAGTTGTTATTCGACTTATGTAATTTTTGTCCAAATCTAATATCAGTATTTTAATCTTCATTTATTTTACCCTTCTTTTACTCTTTACATTTGAGTTATTTTGTCTGTATTTGTCATCCCATCTCCTATTGCATTATAAACTATGGTTTAAATTATATCAACTATAATTTAAACCATAGTTTAAGTAAATTTTAATAATAATTAAGGGCTAAACGGCTTTTTATGCCATTTAACCCTTTCTTTATATACAGAATGATAGATTTGTTAGTTGGCGCATCTCAATTTTTACTTACTTTGTTTCTTCTTTTTCATCATTATGAGTACCCATGCTCCACCTACCAAAATAATTAAGCCTGTAATCGTTCCCCAGAATGCCAATTTGTTTGCATACCAACGAACAAAGAAGTTTGTTGATATTGTTACGCTATTATTGAAATCATACTGTGGTTTAAACTCTTTTGAATCAGTATCTGTAATATTCCCCGCCATGTCCTCTGCCAATAATCTGACTTTTTGGTTTGAACCTTCTTTTAATTTAATTTCATCTGCACACTGAGATAAATCATCAAATTTGTTTATTGTTTTAACCACTTTACCATCTACATATACTTTTACAGATTTAAGTCCGATAGAGTCAAACATTTCAAATTTCACATTCTGGCTGTCTGCATTTACAATTGCCTTTTCAAGACCTACAACGCTTGAGATATCAGGAGATGTTGTATCTACTCTAAATTTAATCTGACTATCTTTATAGTTTGTTGATTCAGGTTTATTTCCTGCCTTGTCCTTTGACGAAACGACAATTTTGTATATTCCATCGTTCTTAAAGTTTAATGCATCAATTTTATATTCATACTGATACCAGCCACTTTCTCCCTTTTTGACTTGATCGTTTGCCACCGGATTTACACTATATTTAACGTTTTTAATCGGAGAACCGTCCTTAGTTAACTGTACGTTAATAGAATTATTTTCCAATTTGTCAGGATTATACTCAGTTATTATTAAACTCTTATCAACACTCTTAATATATCCATCATTTATATCCGTTAAATAATCATCTAATTCATATACTGAACCATATCTGTTTACAGTGAACTTAACCTTATCATCTGATTTATTTCCCGCTTTGTCGACCATCTTCACTATTAATGTATATATGCCATCTACTCCGGCGTTGTTCTTAAAAGTATCACTTACAGATGTTCCTCCTTTTCCACTTGTTGAAACGGCTTTAATAAACTTCTTAGTAACATCTACATCTTTTTTTCCCATTCTTGTACATGTTAATTTAATTTCGTTTCCACTATAATTGGTATCATTGAATTTTATTTTAGGAATAACCTTTCCCCTATAAGATTTACCGTTTTCTACCCCTGTAATAGTTGGCTTGTCTATTTTTGTGTCAATAGTAAATTCTTTTGCAGCAACCGAACTTCCAAACCTAGCCTCACCTGACTGATTCCCTGCCCTGTCATTCATTGTTACATCGAACGTATAGTCTCCATCACTATTAAATGCAATCTTTGCAGTATGTGTATCGCCATTACTTGACCAGTTTACACTTGGAGTTGATTTTCTACTGCCTTTTAATGATGCTGTCTGCTTAAACTTAACACTGCTTGCATCAAAGTTATGTTCAGTTACAACCACCGTTGCTGTTCTATATTCCTTAAAATATTTTCCATTTTGTGCACTATTATTATCATAACTTACAGAAATTGAAGGCCTTGTTTTATCAATAGTAAATTTTCCAGTTGCTATTCCTTTATAATTTACTTTTCTGCATTTATTTCCTGCTAAGTCTTTATATGACGCATTAAATGTATAATCCCCGTCATGAGTATATTTAATTTTTGATATATACTTTTCGTTATCTTTGTTTCCTTTTCCTTTTACTTTCTTCCACTTAAGTTTAATGTTCTGCTTTTTGCCATTCTTTGTTACTTTATATTTAAAATCTTCTTCATTAAAATTTCTTTCAGTAACAGTAATTGTAGCAATTCGATTATTCTTAAAGAACCTTCCATTATTAACACTGTTATTGTTATATGTAACATCTATAGTTGGAGCCGTTTTATCGATTCCAAATTTCACATAATCATAACTAACATTTCCTGCTCTATCAGTTAACTCAACAAGCAATACCATATTGTTATAATTGCCGCTTAATCGCATACTATTAGACATTTCAGTTACCACATTCTTATCTTTTGATGTAACTTTCCAACCTTTAACGTCATTTTTTAAATTTCCGGAATTGTCAATCTCTACTATAGATTGCGTTTTTTTATCACCTTCAGTTAATACATACTTAACACGCCTTACTCCTGAATACTTGTCTGATACAACTATTTCCGCTGTCGGCTCATAATTGTAAAGCGGTACATTTTTTTCTCTTTCACCATCCATATCGGCATCTTTTTTTGCTTTTCCTTTATAGTTGTAATTTAAAATTATATTCTCGCTTTTATTTGTGTTAGGCATTTTTATTTTTATAAATGAAGTTTCTTTATGTTTGCTAACACCTTCAACTATTGTTCCATCCGGGTGAACATACCCATTTTTATTTACCGATGGATATTTAGCATCCGCTTGCGTAGGTTTTTTACTTAATTTATTTAATGGTGAATTTCCTACTTTATCAGTTGCGTATGCATATATCTGGCCCTTGAAGTCTTTATTTATTACAAAGCTTATTTTTCCATCTTTGTCTACTGATACTGTTCTCTTAACTATCTTTCCTGATACATCTACGGTCTCATATGTTATAGTATCAACATCTGATTTACATTCATTGTTTTGTTTAAAATCTTGTGCAAACACTGTTACTTTTACATCGTCTTTAAAGTAGAAGCCGTAATCTGTAGGCTCTACTGCTTTATACAAGTTTCCGTCTTTTTCCACATCCATATTATTTTCAGGTGTAAATTCAAAACCTGTTATAATTGGGTATGCTGTATCTTTTGCTATTTTCAATTGTTTTTTCGTTATATTTCCTGCATTATCAGTTACTATTACATTTACTTTATATTCACCATTTTCATTTGGGATAATATTTTCTGTTGTAAACCCATACTCTTCCAATGCAGTATAGATTCCATTCTTAATTTTATTAACCGAATCACTCTTTGCTGTATCTATCTTTGCATTTACCTGAAAGATACCTGAGCCCATATCTCCAAATTCTTCATCAATATCTTCATCTGTAGCAGTGAAATGCATCTTTACATCACCATTGTATATATATTTTTCGTTGTCAAAATACTGACTTACATTATCGAATGGTATCACGCTAATATCTGAAACTATTGGTGCCTTGTTCTCTAAAATAATAAAACCTGTTTCATTATTTTCTATATTTGAATTTCCTTTATTGGGACCATTCACTTCACTTTCATGACCTACATTGTCTTCTACGGTAGCTCTGAGATAGCCTTTGAAGTTTGGTTCTACATTTATTTCAAATGTTGCCTCATACTGTGATTTTCCATCATCTGTTCTCACAACTTCTATATACTTACTTGCATCTTCTGTTAATACCGTTTTTGCGTCTGCGGCATATTTATACAAGTGTATTTGTTTAATTCCTGAAGATGTTCCCTCGTCTTTTACTGTTACCTTCACTTTCAAAGCTTCATTTATAAACAGTCCATATGTTTTATCATTTCCTTTTTCAAATTTAAACTGTGTAACTTCAGGGGATTTATTATCTATAGCAAATCTTTCAATTGTATATGGTGCTGTAATTTCTCCCTTGTCATTTTTAAATACCACTTGATATTCATTATATTTTTCAGCATCATTTAACTTAATTGTATTCGACCAATCTGATGATTCCTGCCAGTCTTTCCCTGTTGTTCCATTTTTAACAGAAATCATTGTCCATTTAGCCCCGCTTGGAACGCTTAATTCAACCGAATCGTTGTACCACTTATAACCATCGTCTTTATAATCTTCTTTTGGAAGTACATTATCTTTGTCAAAATCAATCTCTGCCCATACAATTTTTATTGATGTTTTTACTTCTGCTCTACTATAGTTTTCTGTTCCCTCAGTTGTTGCTATGACCTCAATTTCGCCAACGCCCGTAAATGTCAATTCTCCTGTTTTTTCATTAATTTCAGCAATTTTCTTTCCCTCATCACTGAGACTATATTTAATGTCTTCAATGCTAGTTAATTCATTTCCATCCTCGCCAATTGCTTTTACAGATATATCAATCGTTTTATTATCATTAAATACTACATCTTTCGTTGGTATATCTACAAACTCAATCTTTTGACTTGCCTGTCTGATATCAATCTTCAAACCTGTTATCTCCAGAATCTCATAATTATCATCATCCGTTCTCTTAATTTTTACTGCATATTCATAATTTCCTGTCTTAACTGCATCTATCTTAGGACATTCTGTTACATACTTATATTCATTTTCCCCTGGTTTCTTTACACCATAGCCGGCAATTTCATATGTACCGTTTTCAGGATATGTTATATCTTGTATGGCATTTTCACTCATACCTACTTTGTAACTGCCATTAAACATTTTTATTGCATTTTTGTCCATAGAAATGGTTCCCTTGTTCATAACAATAGTGTAGGGTATTCTCAGCGTGTTAAATCCTTCTCTACTTATCTCAACCTCTAACTTATACAAACCCGGTGCTTTTATTTTTATCTCTTTGTAGTCTGTTTTATTAACTTCATTATTAGATTTATCAGTTAATTTCCAATTTATTTTATATTTATCATCTTCCTTCAACTTAATGCCTTCTACAACATTTTGCTCAGAACCATCATATGTCAGTTGTTTCTTTATGGATATATTTACCTCTTCAATGTTTTTAGGTGTTATTTCTGCCTCAACCTCAAAATATCTGTCCAGATATCCTTCTCTGGATACCTTTACAATAATTTTTTTTACCTGAACCCTATTATCTATTGTTGGCATTTCACTTACATATTTTAGTTTTGTATTATCCAAATCTACATTTTTTATCTCCTCTTCCGTTTTCACATGATAACTAAATTTATATTTAGAAAAATCCTCTGCCTGATCATTTAATATAATAACCGGGTATGTTTCTCTTTCTTTGTCGGGATTATATTCCCTCTTTGTCCCCTGTATAATTTTTTTGTCTTCTACTAAATCCGGTATGTCCTTTGGTGCCTCTGTTGTTGTTTCCTCAACTGTAGTTGTTTCTTTAATCTGTGTTTCAGTTGGTTTGACAGTTGTTGTTTCGCTAACCTCTTCAGCTACAACATTACTTCTTAAATCTACCGGCATGATACCTGCGATTATCACTAATGTTATCAAGACCGCCATCATTCTTTTTGTTTTTTGACTCTTAATCATAATATTTTTCTCCCTCATTTTTATATAATTTCATTTGAATGAATCAAAACAATGCTGTCTACAATTTTTAAGCGTTCAATTTGACTATTATCTTCAACCAGAAATTCTGTTTCATTTTGTAACAGTTCTGTCCCCTCGCTATCATCATCATTACTGCTCAATGCCCTTATTCTTTCATACTCTGGCAACAATTCTGTTCCTTCATTACTAAAGTTTACCGCATCATTTTGTGTTGGTGCTGTTTCTATCTTTTCTGTTATACCTTGTCTGTTGCCAGCCATGTATGTCGCTCTGGGTCTATTCCCTGCTTCTTCATTTTTTTTGCGCATTTTTTCAATGCCTTTTTTTGCTGTTCTTCCGCTTAAATCTCCAACAATCTTATAAATATTAAATTTGAACCATAGAAAACAGGAAATTAACAGAAATACACCTGCTAAAACAAATGATACCATTGAAATGACTGTGTATATTTGTGCCATTTATATTCCTCCTAAGTGTTTTGATATGTACGATTTATATTCTCAATAAATTTTCTATAATTTTCTTCAATGTCTTGTTTCATTTCTATTGATGCCTCCTGCGTTACAAACATACTTTTTGTTTTATTTTCTATTTCATCAAATAAACCTAGAATTTTATTTTTATCAACACCTAGCTGCGCAAAACCTTTTCTTTGATCATTTAGTAAATCCATGATTTGTTTATATAAAACCAATTTTACATATGCGGAATCTTCGTCTTTATAGTTATCCAAACTTCCTACTGATTTACTTAGAGTATCAATTAAGTCGGTATAAACATTTTGCGTTGGTTCTTTTTTACTTGTATCACTTAATACGTATTCCGAATAAAACCTACACACTGTGAAATATCCATTACTGATATCATAATATTTAAAGTTTTTATTTTTTGAATTAACAATCAATTCAAAATATGGCTGACTTCTTTTTATTTTTTCTCTCAGACTTTCTTCACCATCGTTAGCATACATATAAAAATAGATTGTTCCTGCCTCATAATACAACTCTAATGCTTCTTCTGATTTTTGGTTAAACAAGCCTTTATTTGCATTATACTTAGCTTCAAACTGCTTACTCTCTTCGTTTCCAAACTTTCCATTATCTTTGTATGCCTGCAATAGTTTTATGTATGCCCTTGTATCATCTTTAAATAAATCTATTGCTTCTAAATAACTTTGTACTTTTGCCTTGTAGGGTGTTGATGTTGAAATGTTAATTTTTTGATTATAGTTTTTGTCATTTTCATATGATGTCATCACCTTTCCAAAAATACCGGTAATTATCATAATAATAGTCATAAATGCCGTTACTATGAATGATACTAACTTTCTTTTTTGCCTTTTCTTATAAGAGCCATCCTCCTCTTCATAATGTTCTAATGCATACATTAATTCATTACATGTCTGATATCTTTCATCTGGATTTAACGCTGTACACTTATCAATTATTCTTTCCAAACCACCTGACAATTCAGGATTCCACTGACGAATTGGTGCATACATATAGTCTGCCGGTCGTGGATCCGCTCCCGTGAGCAAGTGATGCATAGTCATTCCCAATGTATATATATCCGACCTTGCATCTGTTTGTCTGTTTCCATAATGTTCTGGAGATGCATAGCCCTTTGTCCCCAATACTTTTGTATCGGCTAGACTTTGTTCTTTATATTCTCTTGCGATTCCAAAGTCAATAATCTTTATGTTACCCTCTGGCTTTAGCATAATATTTGACGGTTTCATATCTCTATATATTATTGGAGGGTTTTGCGAATGAAGATACTGTAACGCATCACAAACCTGTTTTGCCCAGTCTATCACCAACTCCTGCGGCTGTGCACCATATTCACACAGAATTTTGTCCAATGATTCGCCTTCTATATAATCCATAATTACATAGATAGTCTCACCGTTGTCTATAATATCTACAATCCTTGGAAGTGCCGGATGGTCCAGTTTTTTCATTAAATTTGCTTCTGTTAGCAAACTATTTTCAATTATTTCGTCATTTTTTCCATTAGCAGTCTTTTTAATTTCTTTTACTGCCCACTGTTTATTCAGCCTTTTGTCCATTGCCAAATATACATATGACATACCTCCGGTACCAATTAGCTTTAATATTTCGTATTTTCCTTCAATTACTGTTCCTATGTTTGTCGCCACTATTTACCACCTTATAAAACGCTCTTAATAATTCCTACCGTTATATTGTCCTTTTCATTTCTGCTCTTAACCATCTCAATTAATTGTCTACTGTTATATTCCATTACGTTTTTATCTATTAAAACATTCGGATTTAAATACATATATATTTCTGATTCTGACAAAACGTGTCTAAAACCGTCAGAACAAAGTACAAAAACAGTATTTTCTTTAAACTCACCTATTTCAATCTCAGGATTAACTTCGACAGATGCCCCTACACACTGTAACAAAATATTTTTGCGAGAGTCGCTTTCCGCTTCTTCATATGTCATATTCCCTCTATTTATTTCTCTTTGAACAAAAGTTTGATCCTCAGTTAATATTTCTAGTGCATTATCCAATTTATATATTCTCGAATCCCCTACATGTACAATTAAATATTTATTATCTATTAACAATATTCCACTAAATGTAGTTCCAAGATTAATCCTCTCACCCTTTCCATACTGCATAATTTTATAATTCAAATCTTTTAAAAGTTGTACCCACTCCGTAGCTATAGCCTCCATGTTAACGTGGTCAAGTGTTTTTGGTAATTCGTTTTGAAACCATTGTTCATATTTTTTTATTACTGTTGCACTAGCAACCTCTCCTTTTTCTAAACCTCCCATTCCATCACATATAATACCAATAGCTATTTGATTTTGATTTTTTGTTTGGGCAACTTTAATAAGCATACTGTCTTGATTTGTATGCTTACTTATTCCAATATCTGTTATACCTGCGCTAATAAACCTCACTATTTTCTCCTTATTTTCTTATTACTCATTTACAGTATGCTTATTTTTTTAAAGTAAGAATTATTTTTTAATTTTGCAAATACTACAATTCTCTATTTTTAAGCAGTAATATATACTCTCTTCCCCTGTATAAACAATAGCTGGAATGTAAATAAATTTATTGTAAACACTAATGTTGATACGTATTTTTCCTTTACCCTCTTGTTATCTTTTTATCGACATTTTTTGCAGTTTTACACTTGCATTATATAACTAAGGTTGTTTTTTTTCAACTATGGTTTGTTAATTTTATTTGTCTTTATTGCTAAACTATTAATTATCTTTGGTGACAATAAAGCAGTGTGAAAAATTCATTTTTATTAAATTTTTTAACGGAGAGAATCATGGATAAAAATAAATTATATAAAGAAATGGGTTTACGCATACGCAACTGTAGAAAAAAGGCTCAGTTATCTCAAGAACAATTAGCTGAACTGATGAATGTAACACCCCAGATGATTAGCAGCGCTGAAAACGGTATAAAGGGCATCAGGCCTGAAAACATCATTAAATTTTGCGATGCATTAGATGTTAGTTGTGATTATCTTTTGACTGGAAAAGGCGGGCGATCTGATTATGATTTCATTAAGAAATATTCTGAAGCTTTGGGCAGTGATGATATAGAAACTGTAATCAAACTTCTCCGTGCTTTTCAACGTTTTACAGAACCAAGTTGTGACTAATATTAATTTTATACGGGAAGCAATTATTCCTTTTCCAATAAGTATATAAAAATAGTATCAAGCTAAGTAATCCTAAATGAACTAGCCTCTAAAAGTCATACAAAAAAGTCTGACAATTTGGAGGTCTGTTCTTACACTACGTTAGTGTTACCTTTTTATATTTTAAATCTACCATATTTACTCTGAAATAAATTTATAATCATTTTCAATTACCCATGTTTCAGCATAAGAGCCTGCTTTGCCATTTACGGCTTTTAGCCCACTCCCCTCACAAACCGCCCTATTTTACCTATACTGGTTACTGGTTTTCCACTAATTTCACTTGGAATTACAATATTTTCACGCCTTCCACTATATCTGATAATTGTTATCCCATTATCATCTTCTTAATATTCCCACTTCTTATTTTCCTCTCATCGCTGTCTCTTACATTGGCTTTATAACTGGTTGCGTTGTTAGTTTTATCAACTTTTCATAAGGTATTATACCGATTTATATAATAAATATGTATCCACAGGCAGTCTTGGAATTTACAGGGAAAAGCTTATAAAACTTCCAACACCACAGTATTACGTGCTTTATAATGGCAGTGCCAACATGCCTGACAAACAATTACTAAAGTTTTCATATGCATTTATGAAGCCACCACGGCAGGGGGAATTCGAGTGGACTGCCACTGTATTAAATATTAATTACGAACATAATGAAAAACTTCTGTCCAACTGTAAAACTTTATCTGAATATGCTATACTGATTAAAACAATAAATGAGTATAAGCAGAAATATGATGATATAAGGGATGCTATGGAAAATGCCATTGACTATTGTATTAGTCATGATATTTTAAAAGATTTTCTGCTGGAAATGAAGGATGAGGCTATGAACACACTTCTTACAGAATATGACGAACAGAAAACAATGGAATATTTAAGACAGGATGCTTATGATGACGGTAGAAATGATGGTTTTGCAGAAGGTGAGTCTTCCGGACTTGTCAAAGGTGAAAAACGTCATCTGGTTTCTTTAGTTTGCAAAAAGATGACCAAATCTAAATCCGTTGAACAGATTGCAGATGAACTTGAGGAAGATATTTCTCTCATTCAAAAAATCTATGATATAGCTACAGAATTTTCACCGGATTATGATGTAGATAAGATAATGGAAAAACTGGAACAGCAATAAATCCACTAGTACTTAAAACTTTAATGGGGCTTTTGTGATAGTCTGACATACGCCAGATTATCGCAAAAGCCCCAAAATAATCTAAAGTTAAAATGATTCTAATAAATAATACCTTTATATATAAAGAAAGAGAGGTATTAGCCCTGTGTGAATATTGGGCGATACCTCTTTTTCTTTTTCAATTGGTGTAAAATTGGTGTACTAGGGTAAAAATAAGGCTCTCCCACTACCGGGAAAGCCTTTAAAAATCATTGTTTTACTCTACTGTGTATGGCATTAATGCGATGTTTCTAGCTCTCTTGATTGCTGTTGTAAGAGCTCTCTGATGTCTTGCACATGTACCAGTCATTCTTCTAGGAAGAATTTTTCCTCTTTCTGATACGTATCTCTTTAATGTTGCTACATCTTTATAATCAATCGCCTTATTTTCGCTTGCGCAGAATGCACAAACTTTTTTTCTTCTACGACCGCCTCTTCTTCTCATTGGAGAATCCGGTCTTTCACTCTTATTATATGGCATAATTTGACCTCCTAATTCAATTAAAAGTTAAATGGTAATTCTGAATCATCAATGTTATCAGGGATATTCATAAATCCATCACCTGCCGGTGCAGTTGGTGCTGCAGCTGCCGGCTGTGGAGCGAATCCTGCATTATTTTCTGATGCAGCCTTGCTTTCAGCAAATTCCTGATTTTCTACTACAACTTCTGTTGTGTAGACTGTCTTACCATCCTTGTCCTGATAGCTTCCTGTCTGAATACGACCTTCTGCTACTATTTTTGTTCCCTGATGGAAATATTTTTCTGCAAACTCGCCACTTCTTCCAAATGCTACGCATCTGATAAAGTCTGCTGTCTGCTCTCCATCTCTTCTAAATCTCCTGTCTACTGCTAATGTATATCTTGCAATAGCCAGCTGACTATCTCCGGATGTTGAATATCTCACTTCCGGATCTCTGGTCAATCGACCCATTAATATAACCTTGTTCATATTATATACCTCTCCTGTAATAGACTATGCTTCTACTGACACACACATAAATCTAAGGATGTTTTCCATAATACGAAGCTGGCTTCCTAATTCGCTTGTTGCGTTTGTGTTGTCAGTATCGAATGAAATGAAGTAGTAATAACCTTCTGACATCTTCTGGATTTCGTAAGCGAATTTCTTCTTTCCAGCGTCATCAACGTTAGTAATTGTTCCACCGAACTTTTCAACAAGTGCTTTTACCTTATCAAGTTCAGCAGTTCTTCCTTCTTCTTCAAGTTTTGCACTAACAACAACTGTCAATTCATATTTGTTCATGCTTTTACCTCCTTCTGGTCTCTGGCTTTTCCATTTACTAGAAAAGCAAGGATAATTTATATATCACGAAACACCATCATACCATAAAAATAAATGCCATGCAAGTTTTTCTTTATTGTAAATTCAGTTTTTTTCTAAGTACTACATGTGTAATAATATCGCAGACAGCACACTTTATCACTGTCAATGCTAACGAGAAAATCATCAGATAATCAAAACTTTTATCTACCATAGCCACATCATCCAATACTGTCATATTGCTTCCAAAAATAACTACCATGGCTACAACTGAAATTATTTGTGTTACGAAATATATAACCACATATGTGATTACAGCACCCAAAAGTTTATTTTTATTCCAAGTCTGACCCACGCTAAAGCATGCGTAACCTACTGATATGTAAGAATATAATGATACGAGAATAACAAATATTAAAAGGATAACTCCACTCCACAGTCCGGCTTTATTTATTTCATCAACAGTCTCGCCAATAGTTTTTTGAATTATTGTAAATACCTCTCCATGACCTGCAAGCATAAGCAGTATCATTGCAACAATAGCTACTCCGGAAATTATTATCCATAAATAACTCACTAATGCCTTTGTTGCTATAATTTTTCCTGTGGAAACCGGCAATGTAAATGTGAGATAGCCTTCATCTTTTACAACATTGTCGTAAAATCTTTTTAAAATAAGTATTATTGTACCAAACATTATTGCCAGAATTCCAAGAACAAATGCCGTTACCATTATTAACGACACAATATCCAGAATAATATTGTCTATTTTAAAACTTACCTCTATTTCTATAGCAACTTTTAACACAACGCCAATCAATAAAACAATCAAATACATTGCACAAAAGTTTTTGGCTGTGTCTTTAAATTCATGTTTAATTAATTTTCCTAACATCTGAATACCTCCCTAAATACTTCATCTACTGACATTTTGTATTCTTCTCTAATCTCATCAACCTTCTTGTGCATTACAAGTTCGCCATCTTTTATCATTACAACATCATCAAGCACTTTCTCAATATCTGAAATAAGATGTGTAGAAATGATTACTGTGGCCTCAGGATTGTAATTAGTAATAATTGTGTTAAGGATGTAATCTCTTGCTGCAGGATCTACACCTCCAATAGGTTCATCCAAAAAATATACCTGTGCATTTCTACTCATTACCAAAATCAACTGTACCTTTTCCCTAGTACCCTTTGACATAGTCTTCAACTTATCGTCGGGATTAATATTTAGTTTAGCCAACATGTCATAGGCCTTGTTTTCATCAAAGTCTTCATAGAAATCTCTGAAGTAACTGATAATGTCTTTTACCTTTTTATGTACATCAAGATATGTTCTTTCCGGCAAATACGAAACCACCTTCTTAGTTTCAACGCCAATTTTATTTCCTGCTATTTTGATTTCACCAGCACTTGGTGTTAACAATCCGTTAGCAATTTTGATTATAGTTGTCTTTCCACTTCCGTTAGGTCCCAAAAGACCTACAATCTGTCCGCTTTCCAGTTCAAAACTTATTCCCTTTAGAGCGGCTTTTTTTCCATAATTTTTTCTTAAATCCTTACATTCGAATAAAACGCTCATTTGATATCTCCTTCCCTTATCAAATCTATGATTTCTTCCCTTCTAAAATTCAATTCGGTCATCTTTTCAATATAATTAGCTGTATACTGATTTGCCCGTCCTTTCCGGATTTCATCAATAATATTGGCATCATCTGTTACGCATCTCCCTGCTGTTCTATTTGTAATAATTAATTTTCTATTTTCCAGTTCAGCCATTGCTCTCTGCATTGTATTAGGATTAACAGATGCTTCTGCAGCCAATTCTCTTACCGACGGCAATTTGCTTCCAAGAGGATATTCTCCTGTAATGATTTTCTGTTCTATCATTTCCAACAATTGTGTATATATAGGTCTGTCACTTTCCAACTTCCATGCCATTACTTTCTCTCCTTTCTGTATTATTGTATTAATTACTTAATACAATAATACATGCATGTATGTTTTGTCAACTGTTTTTTACAAATAATAATGTATGTATAATTTTTTTATTTTATTTCATTTATAATAAAGTCAAAAGTTTTTTTGTATAAACACTAACAGCCAGACTATTCATAGTCTGACTGTTGATTTCTTTATTAAAGATACCTCTATCTTTTTCTTACGCTTTTTTCAAATGTCTTTCTGGGAATCATTATAATGTGATTGCAACCTCTGCATTTCAATTTAAAATCTGCTCCCACACGTATAATTTCCCATTCATTCGTTCCACAGGGATGACCCTTTTTTAATGTAACAATATCACCAATATTATAATCCATTAATATACAACCCTTCCTACTCCAACAATATGCTTTGTATTGTTATAGTTAATTGTCTGTCCACCTTTCTCAACTACTTTTCCATTTCCAGCGTACATTGACACATGATATATGTCTAGCGTTCTTCCAGGCGTACTGTAATTTACTGCGCTGTCATAATCGCCATAGAAAATCAGGTCTCCCGGCTGCATATAGTCTACTCCTAAATATCCGAAATGAACAATCTGATTTTTTCTATATAGGTAGTCAAACAAATCTGCTGCACAATAAGCTGATGTTTTACTACCTAATTTTGTCTGGTAATTGTTGTATGCCTTGTATCCTTTCCAAACAAGAGATGAACAGTCATAGAACCCATCCTGCATTCTCTTTGGCTGACTGTATGTCCAATTGTTGACAATGTACGTTGCCCTGTTAATAATTATAGGCATTCCCGTAGCAGCCACCTCTATTCTGTAATAGAAGTTATAATTTCCAATTGTTACGTCAATATATGTGACCCCTGCCTTTACTGCTCTTATGTTACCCTTGTCATCTACCGTTGCAATATTTTTATTTCTTACAGTATATTCAGGTGTAATTGAGCCAATACCATCTATTACAATTGTTGCTGTTCTTCCCTTTTCAAGGACTGAATTTATCTTTCCAAATGCCGGATCAAAAACATTAAACTTTACCTTATACACTCTTCCATCAACAGTTACTTTTATTGTTCCTGATCCTGTTTTAGCTCCCATAACCTGAAGTTTGTTTTTTATTACTTTCGTAGAAATTTCGGAATTAGCAGGAACATTCCATTTAATATGACTATATTTTTTTAAGCCCGAAAATGTTACGTACTGCTGTCTGTTACTACCAGCGCTTTCACCTAATAATAATAGATTTTTTGTATTTATTTTAGGTGCTGAAACATAAACCCTGCTGTTATATGTTTTTTTAGTTCCATTTTTAAATGTAACAACTGCACTTACCGATGTTGTTCCCTTTTTAACTGTTTTTGCCGTTGCAATTATTTTGTTTGTTGTCTTTTTTGGCTTTGTAAGTATTTTTTTATTTTTTGTTTTCCAAACACATTTTCTTATCTGACTTTCATTAACACCTGCTAATTTAAATCTGATTTCTTTATTGTTTGCCCAACAGATTTTTTCATAAACAACTTTGTTCTTTTTAGTCGCTCTTCTAATACCTGCTTTTCTTCTACTTACTTTATAGTTGACTTTTGTTGAAGGACTTTCCTTTACAACAACAGTACACTTGGTCTGATTATCTCCTGTTGTTACCATTATATCCGCTGTACCGGGATTTACTCCCGTCACTTCACCTTTTTCATTAACAGTGGCAATATGTTCATTTCTTGAAAAGAATGTAACTTTCTGACCTGTAGAAACTATCAGTTTTGTCTTTTGTCCCTCTGCCAACGTTAAAGAATATGCATTTAAAGCTATGTAAGATGCATCCGGCACAGCTACAGTACACACATATTTCCTATTATTATACTGAGCTACAATCATTGCTTTTCCTGCATTTATTGCTGTTACATTTCCACTTCCGCCAACGGTAACTGAATATTTGTTAGATGTTGTCCATGTGACCTTGCCATTTTTTGGTACATTTAGTAGTTTTAAGTTGGTAGTCTTTCCTTTAAAAAGAGTTACCCATGTTGTGGAAAGTGCAATCCGCCTTTTCGCATTCACCTGATTAATGGTAATTGTTGAAAACAACAATGCCACGCATAAACACATTATTAAGTTCTTTGTAAATCTTTTCATTAGATACTTCATCTTCCTCTTCTGCTTTGTTTATTACTTCTTGTTGTTTTTCAAAACCACCCATTATTTCTTAAGTTTAACAGAAATTATTTTACTCCACTTTCCTGTAATTTTAATATTACCCTGTTTTATAACTCCACGGGCTCTGACATAATATTTTTTATTAGTTTTTAATTTCTTGAAAGTATAATTTAACTTCTTTGTGTTCTTAGTAACTGTATTTTTCTTTTTAAATTTCTTATTTTTACATATCTGAATTTCGTATGACTGTATACCTTTTACTTTTTTCAGATAAACTTTCGCTTTTGTGGCGCCTTTTTTCTTAACAGCTTTTTTTATTTTTGCCTGAGGTACTTTTACAGATTCACTATTTTTAGTAGTTATACTCTGTTTTGCTGCTACCGGTGTTATTACAGGTGCTGTTGTAGCCTGTGTACTTTCAGGTTCAGCCACTGTTGTTGGTGCCTCTGTTGTCGGTGTCTCTGTTGTTGCCGGTTCTGTAGCTGTCGTTGGTGCTTCCGTTGTTATCGGGTCCGTAACTGTCGTTGGTTCTTCCGTTGTTGGCTCCTGTGTTGTTGGAGCTTCTGCCGTATATTCAAGCACTGCCGGTTCAGACGCAATGCTTTCATCACCAAGCATATGAATTGCTATTACCTGTATTTCATGCTTTCCCTTAGAGAGAATGTCTGCTTTTTCCGATGCATTGTATTTTGTTTCTTTAATCGGAGTGTCATTAATCTTCTGTCCGTCTATGTATAAATCAAATGTTACTGACAAATCAGAGCCCCATGACCATTCAAAATTATATTTCTTATTTGATTCTTTTAACTTAAGTGGTGCCAAAGGTACCCTTGTTATTCCTGAATCAGATACATAAAATTCTCTTGATACTTCCAGTGAGTCCTTACCTGCCTCTACCCAAAACTTTATTGTGTAACTGCCTTCCTTATTAAATGTTGCCTTTATGCTCTGGGTTAAGGATGTTTTTATTGTTATCTCTGTTTCAAATAAACTTATGTCGTTCCATTGGTCATTTTCCTTAAACTGAAAACCTGTAACCTGTTCAGGTCCTGTTATAGTTATATGCCTTGTTCCCTTTAACGGTTCTGTTGCTGCACTTGCCGGCCAATAACCAATTGTAAATTCCTTTTCAGTTCCTAATTTGTAATTAGTTGTCTCCAGAGAACTATTGCTTATTGATAAATTATATGGCCAGTCCGTGGAACCTGTTCCATCTCCACCCTGTCCAAAAGCCGGTATGATAACTGATACTGTTAAAGCCAGTGTCATTAATATTGAAATAATTTTCTTTCTGTTCATAATGTACCTCCATTCGTCTATAGCATAACATATTTATATTTCAAAATCCATAAAACTACACATCTTGCAAAATGTATACTTTTAGTTTTGTAAATACAAAAAACCGCTCACTAATGTGAGCGGATATCAGTTTAGAGGCGCCAATCAGATTTGAACTGATGATGAAGGTGTTGCAGACCTCTGCCTTACCACTTGGCTATGGCGCCATATATTAAGAACCCCTTTATTATAACAAGGGTTCCTGTTATCGTCAAGATTTGAAATCCGTTCTTTACATCCGGAATCTTAACGGAAGTGACTCCAAGGGGATTTGAACCCCTGTTACCGCCGTGAAAGGGCGGTGTCTTAACCGCTTGACCATGGAGCCATCACTTTTTAACAGCTTTTATAATGTATCAAAAGTATTATGTTTTGTCAACAACTAATTCATAATTTAATTCTTTTTTATTTTATGCACTATTTTATAATATGTTTTTATACGGAAAATATTCCTGTAATCAGATGTTGAATAGGATTGTTATCATATATAAGACTTAAAAATCCATTGGATGCTATAGCTTTACAAAGGTTCTGTCCCCAATCTGTTGCACTAAAGGCGGTAACCAAAATGCACAACAGCCATAAAACTATTACCGATTCTACAAGACCTATTATTCCACCACCTAAAGAATTAACACCATGAAGTACCGGCAGCTTTGTAATAATGTCCAATAGTCTTATTAATATTTTTACCAAAATCGTAATTATTATAAACAGTATTATAAAAGTTACTGCATTTATAACCATGTCAGCCAGCGCTTCTGCCATATAGTCAGAAAATGAACTGACTTTAAGGCTCTCATAACTTTTTTCATTATTATTCCGGTTTAACTGTTTTTTTACTTCCTTTGGAAGCGGCAGATTGTCAATTATTTTCTGCTGTGCTCCCGCACCGGTCTGTGTTATATTTTCAGTTGCCTCTGCAACATTTTTGTCAACATATTCCTGAATATTTGTTTTTATGTTTGTATATATTGGCGTTTCCTTTAATAGGGCTTTAGTTGGTGGAGTCAGTATATTAATTAATATAAGCACCACAAAAACAGACACAAGGGAGAACGCCATTCTAACCATTCCCTTTCTGAGTCCCAGCACTATCATTCCTACCATAAACAAGCCTACTATAATTAATAATATATTTTCCATTTTTTCTCCTGATATTGTATACCCATATCATTAGTATACTTACTTTAGTTTTACTTTCTGAATTTTTGAGTTTGTCATAAACAAAAATGTGTTTGATCCGTCAACAGGAATTATAGAGTTTATTTCACCTCTAAATGTGTGTTTGTATTTTTTTACTCCATCAAAAGAAATTATCTGACAATTCATGTCATCATACATAAGTACGTTTTTTCCTGCAAATGAAACATTATCATAACTCATTGCTATTTCTTTTTTCATAACGCGGCTTCCGCCCAAATTATAAACCTCAAGCCTGTATGGATTTCTGCTGTTTGAATTTTTCAACACAAATCCAACATATTCATCACTATAAAAAGCCTTCTGTATTTCATCTTTTATTTTAATATCTTCATTAAGACTTACTTTACTTCTCATTTCATAAATTGACAACACATTTTCACCTACAGCAATAACATCATTTTCAGAAGTAAATTTTATCATCGGTACTATAACATCCTTATACTGGTCAAATGTTCCCACAACTCTGTTTTCTGAATTTTTTCCCGCCTTTGAGAAATTGTAGAACACAACCTTGTTTGCCATGGCTCCATTATTTACTTTTATGTAAGAAACCGCCATCTTTTCTCCACTTTCCGACAGTGAAAAATCTACAGGGTAGCCGTTTTCATCTAAAAGTGTTTTATGGGAAACCAATTTATTTCCCTCACGGTCAAACACCTCGATATAATTAGCATTTCTATCCTCCAACAATGCTGCCACAACTCCCTGCTTTGCGATTTCCACTTTTATAATAGGATAACTTGTAGTTACTTTGCCTTCATTTCCGTCCTTATCATATATATAAATATCATTTGTGTTTTTGTCCGCAACTGCAATATATTCATCACATATATCGATTATAGGGGATTTCATCTGATACGACGCATCCCATACCGTACCTTCACTGTCAATATAGGATATTCCGTCACTACTATATTTGACAACAAAATCACAGTATTGTAAATATTTACTGTTTGATCCACTTTCTATGTTCATTGAACTCAACACTTTGTAATCATCATAGCTTTTGTATTTTCTATACATGAATATTCCAACAATTGCAATTATTACAACTGCAGCAACAACTGCAATTATAATTGTCACACGCGTGATTTTTGTTCTTGCAGTTAAAATTATGTTTGAATTAACAACTTTCTTTTTTATTCCTTTTATTTTTTGTATATTAAATGTTGCCACTATTTCACTTCCTATTTTTAATCTATTAACGATTATACAATATCTTTTTAATAATGACACTACTTTTTTTATGGCAATAAAATTTTCTGACCCTCTATGATTGTGTAATCATCATCTATATCATTGTACTCCTTAATTTCATCTACCATTTTACTTGTTCCATATACTTTCATACTTATATCATAAAGTGTCTGGCCGGCCTTTACTTTATAATATTTACCTGACGCTGAACTTTTTACGGCTTTATCAGATTTATTTTGAACATGACTCTGTTTTTGCTGGGAACTATTCTGATTTGTTTTTGCATTAGTCGTTCCGGTTGTAGATGGAGTAGGATTTGTAATCTGTTCA
>OBKI01000377.1_pt1 | contig 31790 bp, 31 predicted proteins | sample 1519731 | NCBI WGS metagenome assembly OBKI01 (sample SAMN00265070, study PRJEB22529) | human gut metagenome
TATTATATAGGGTTTTATTCGTCCATTATAATCTTTTGCAATAAAATTTTCTAATGCTGGAAGCCTTTTGCATTCAAACAGACTCATCATTTCATATCCTTTTTCTCTTCCAAGCTCTTCAAAAAATTCATCTGCAAATCTTAATTGGAACCGATCTTTTATAGTATCTATATTTATCACTTCCTCATATGTGCAAAATTAGTATAATCACGCCCCTTAACTTTCAGTTTCAGTATAATCACTACTTCTTGATTTCATTATAACTGAGGGGGCATTGTAGAATCAAGCTCTTCTATAATATTTTAATGTACTTTATATACTCTCTTTTATTAACACAGCTCCTTATGTTTTCTTTTGTAATACTATCATTTATGATTGTTATAGAAGATAGTAGCGTGAAATCTCGCTACTATTTATCGGGTAATCAAAGTTTTTGAGGGGCTGGCTTTTTGAGGGTTTAGATTGAGGGGCAAACTTGAGGGGCAAACCAGCCCCTCAAACCAGCCCCTCAAACCAAACCCTCAAAAACTGCCATTCTAAAAGGGCCAGCCCCTCACGACTGACCCTCAATTAGTTCGGCAAACCCTCAAGAACTTTGATTATCCCAGATTCACTGCTATTTTGCACTACGCCTTGTTTTGAGGCACTTACGATTTTTCGTCAAAAAAGACAACGTATTTTATTGAAGTTAAATAATCACATATTTGCCTTGCTGTTTCTAATGACTCCTTTACACGATATGAAATAAATATCTGGTTCTTCATTTGTGTTCTTAATCCCCTTTAAGTTGTTAGTCTATTATTTAGTGTCTGCTGATTAAACCGCTTCCAGCTCAAAATCAGCAGATTGATGTGTTAATAGTTCCAACAGCCATAAAAGTGTAAAAAGTAATGGTATTGTTTCAAAATTCTTTACTAATCTTCTCTATTAAAAAGTGCTTTCCACTTCTTTCCTCGCACATCCCCACTCTGCCAAAATGCTGTAATTGTATATGTTGGAATATTATATTCAAAAACAACTATTTGTTGCGAATTATTATACCCCAATGCAGATCTGCGAATTCTTTTTGGATTCCATCTTTCTTTGTAATGTCCTATATCAAGAGCTTTATTGGATTGTAATAATTTCAATCCAATTTCTTCAAAAAACTCAATGATCTGATTCGCTTGTCTTTCATCATTAAACAAAGTTATATTATTTTTCAGTTTCGGTTGAAATTTATTATTATATATAATCCTTATCTTTACTAAGCCCATCTTCTGGAATTCTTTATAAATATACTTTTCTACTTGTTCATTGAATATTATAAATCCAATAACAATATTCGTTTCCTTTAATCTTTTCTTTTCAAAATCACTTAATTCCTTTACATGATGTTCTTTTGTTGCACGCTTGTTAAGCTCAACACCCATAAACTCTTGAAAAATTGAAATAATCTGATGTCCGGAATTCACTCCATCATCAATAAATATAAGTTCTTTATTCTCATACAAAGCTGTATTAATATCTTGAATCAAATATCCTTTTTCTAAATAATTAAGCAGTCTATAACTGCTATCATCTACATTTCCATATTTAATAATCACACTTTCATCATCAATATATATCTTTCTTAATAATTCTTTTAACTCAGAAGCAATTTCGTTTTCTCCCCAATATCTCATATTTTTCAATAGCATATATATACCACACTGTACACTGTTCTTTTTATTTTCTTTGCAGCAAAATTCTCCAACTTGTTCTATAAATTCTAAAATTGCTTTGTCATCAATATCATTATTTTTATATCCCTCAAATTTATTGACTAATTTGGCTATTTCTGCTTTTTTTATCTCCCATTCCATATTGTATAAAATTCTCCATCACTTTCTCTATTTCCGAAGGATTTTCCACTATTTCGTCACAATACTTCCAGGATTTATTAGATAATTCACTAGAATATTTTGCATGTGCATAATGTATTCCACTTTTTCTAGCTACCATATAATCTACATCTGTATCCCCAATAAATAAAATATCTGTCCGGTGTATATTATATCTTCTAAGTAAATATTCAATAAATTCTGTTGATGGCTTCGGTTTCATCATATCACGTCCACATACTATACAAAAGCAATCTATTAAATTTATTCTGGTTATCAACGAAACAAGATTGGCAGTTTTCCTATCACTATATATTGCTAATATAACCTCTTTGCTATCTTTAAATTTCTTTATTGCACCAACAATTGCCGCATTCGCTCCAGCCACAGACTCTTCATGCACTAGATGTTTCTTATAAGAAATCAGGAGCTGTTTTTCCTCTTGCAAAGACAATTTTTTTTCTATTCCTATCGTTCGGATTAACAATTCCGGATAAAATAGCGGTTTATTATATAAATTAATATTTAATTTTTTCATATTCAGCTCTTGCACAGACATTGTCATTGCTTTTTGAGCAATTTCTTTTGAGTTAAAAATAGTTCCATCAAAATCAAATACTATACACTTCATATAATTCCTTCTTAAAATATATTAATTCTTAATTGTATAATTAAAATAGTAATCCATTATATCTACAATATTATTTGCGCACTGCACTGGATCGTTGCCCAATTGTTCAAGTTGCTCGTATTTTTTATATATGCTTTTTTCCAAACAATTTTTCCAATTTTCTGCTTCTTCTTTATAGGTTCTCATTGATATTTCTCCAGTAGTTGGAACAGCTAAAATACTACATTTCTTTTCACGTGCAATACCTACTTCTTCTTTTAATCCATCTCTTCCTTCGCCATCATCACCTAATAATAAACATAACTTCTCTGGTGAGATAAACCTCTTACGCATATCTGTATATGTTGCACCTGCATAAATAATTTTCCCTTTTTGCGGATTTGTACTGCCACCATTTTCTCTATAGAAAAACACAATCCTGTCCAAATCCTCTTTTATCTCTGGACATTTATTCCACATGCCTTCAGCAATAAAATTGGATATATTCATACCGCCACCACTATTATAGTTATAACCTCTCTCGGCCAATAATGCTCCTATTCTTCTGCACAATTCTTTATGAGTATCATCTTTATAAATTCCCAAACCCGCTATCGTCTTTCCTTGTTTACTAATATATATTCTATTAAGGAATTCACTTATCTCTTTATAGGAATTTAACTCAATAACTTCTATTCCGTAACGCGAAAGACCTTTCTTCCAATACCAATATATTTTATACCTGTCTTCATCTTCCTGCTTAGGTGGCACAGTAAATAGAAAACTAGGATGTCCTGCTTTTTTATAATTCCAGATAGATGCCCAAATACGTCTCATATTAATATCGTTAAAACTCACTCCAAAGAAAAGAAAGCTTTTATTAGAAATATCATTTTTTAATAAATTATAAATATCTTTTCTTGATTCCTCATAATTTTCATACTGACTCTCTAACAAGACTATATCATCGTAATTATCTGAAATTTTTGACAGACTTCCATGCATTTTAATTAATTGAGGCTTTGACAAATCCACATTATTTAACTGTTGATCATTCGTAACAACTTCTAAATCATAGTTTCCTTCCTGAAAAGCCTTTTCTATTAAGTCATCATAATTCGTTGTCCAAATTCTTCCAACACCTAATTTCGATATTAGATAATGCACCTCTGCCGGTTTTGCTTTTTGAATACTTCTTTTCAAACTATATATGAGCATAGAATATTTGCTTTTACTTTCTCCACAAATATATTCTAAAACACGTTCCAGTGGAATTCCCACCATCGGAATGTCCAATTCTTTTGCCAATGGCTCTACTAGTTCATTCCAACTTGGTAATTTGGCATCAATAGATAATCCTGCTCCTATAAACACACTCAAATTTGGCATTAAATTTTTTACACAATATTCAGCAGCCTCTTTATAATCCATAATTTTTATTCCAACAATTGACTATTTCGTCTTTTGTTCCTTTCTTTTTCTCTAGTAGATATGGGGATTGTTCCCCATACCCCTACACAAAACCGTACGTGCCCTATTAAGGCATACGGCTTTTCACTTTATATTCATACTACCTGTAAAACAGGCTTACCTTGATACTTGGCTCAAGTAACGGAAATTGAATCGAGTAATTCATAATAATCTCTCCATTCATTCCAACTGATTCTAATTGTTTGATTCTACCACCAAATCGTGAACCTATTCCTTCTGCCATGATTACTAATGTGGTCAACATCCTAAGTTACTCTAAATGATTTCTATCTTCTGTATTTCAAAAGTGCCTGCGGTTTCAACAACATCTTCTGGATGAATCACAAAACAGACTTCAGAAATTTTATATAGTGCCTTGCTACGCAGTTTTGCAAGCGGTATGCTCAATTTATTTTCACCTTGAACAACAGGAAGCTCAAATGCCTCTAAAATCCTATTACTATCTGAATATTTGAATTCCACCGTTATCTTTTTCAACGAACCGGTAAGATTCAACAAAGTAAATTGAAATGCTGCTAAAGAATTGAATTCCAAATATTGTCCAAGATTTAATTTATCTGCATACCCTAATACCATGCTTATAAAATTAGGATACTTAATTATCGCTTTTCCATATGGATTCATATTAAAATTAACAGTTATTAAATCATTCTTTACTATGTGATTCACAACATCTTCTTTATTTCTAAAAAAAATACTGTCATCAAAATATGTTCCAATTTTAGCTTGTTCCGAAATATTTACTTTTTTCAAACCTCTTGTATTGATTTCTGATTCAAAAAGATGCAGTTTTTTGTTTATTCCAGACCCAAAGCTTATTCTCCGTTCTTTAGATAAATATTCAAGAAAAGCCTTTACATCTACTTCTGAATTGATATCTCCCACCTGAATATCAGACAGTGGTGTACCTGATAATGCCTGACCTTTATTTATCGGATATAGTGCAAATGGAAATATGTATTCTCCATTCTTTTTATGTTTACTATACATGTATGAATACGCAACACCTAACTCAATCATACAGAATTTACTCTCATAGTATTCTTGGCTAAGCACCGGAACAAATAAATCTGATGTATTCAATTCTTCAAAAATAGTTTCAATAAAGTTTTTCCCGGCTGCAATGCAACCTTTCTCTGAAGTACAAAACACTTCTATTTCTGTACTGATTGATTCTAAAAAATCTGCAAATTTTAAAAATAATCTCTTTGTTTTTTGATGCATGACTGATAAAGATTTTCATTTGTGTTCTCACCTTTTCAATTGGAATATTTTCTATGATATCGTTTGACTTTATATAATCATAAAAATAAATGTATGAGTTTTTCCATTTTAGTATATCATAACTCTTCAGACAAAACCACCTGTTCATAAGTTATTTTGCAAATATTGGTGTTATTATATATTAATATCTGAAATTCAGTATGTGCAAGTGATTCCTTCTCTTACATTGAATCTTTGCGACTGCTTTCCTCCTTTACCTTGTTAAAGTTTCTATTTCAATTTAAAACTGGCTATTTTGCCAGTTCTAAATTTTATCTATCTCATAAATACGTTAAAACGAATTTATCTGTTCATAGAAATTTAATAGTGCCTGTCACCTGGTGGTGCAATGTAAAAGTGAGGTCGCTTCGCGACCTATTAATTAAGGAATTGTTCGTCTCGCCACGAACCTTAATTACACTTTAGGTATATCATATGAATCGAATTAACATCTGCAAAAATATCATCCAATCCATTAAGGATTATATCACAACCCCAGAAAAACTGGAACCACATCGTGCAAAAAATCATTTTGTTCGCAAACGAAAACTTTCTCTTTTTCAAGTAATTATGTATCTGCTTTATACTTCAAAAACCTCCATGTTTCAAAATCTTTCCCGTATTCAGGAAGATCTTGGATGCCTTGATTTCCCTGATATTTCAAAGCAGGCTCTGTCAAAGGCTCGCCAATTTATTAACCCGGCCTTGTTTAAAGAACTCTACTATTTATCAGTCGATTTATTTTATAAGCAGCTCCCGCCTCGTAAACTTTGGAATGGATATCATTTGTTTGCTATTGATGGCTCCAAAATAGTCTTGATGATTATATCGTCCATGCTTCTTTTCAGCGATATCTTGCATCTGAACGTTCTGCTGCTTTAGAGCATTTGCATAATTTAGAAGATTTAAATATCTATCAAAACAGCGTTGTAATCTTTGATCGTGGCTATTATTCTGAAGACATGTTTCGTTACTGTGTCGAGCGTCAGCACCTTTGTCTTATGCGCTTAAAACAGAATTATAACATTGCTAAGAAATGCTCTGGAGACATAATCACGATTCTTCCCTACAACGAAAAAGACGGGACTGAGGATATCAGGATAAGAGTCATCGAAGTTATTCTCAATGATGGAACGAAAGAGTATCTTGCCACCAATCTTTTTGATTCACATATTTCTCAGAAGATGTTCCACGAGCTTTATTTCTATCGCTGGCCGGTCGAAACAAAATATAAGGAATTGAAAAGTCGTCTTGCTATTGAAGAATTTTCCAGGGCAACAACCACTTCGGTACTTCAAGAATTTTATATCAACGTACTTCTCTCAAATCTGTCATCTCTTATTAAGAATCAAGTTGATGAAGAAATTCAGATTACCGATAAAAGTACGAATAAGTATCGATACCAAACAAACCAGGCATTTATTATCGGACGTATCAAAACAATAGTTCCTAAAATCTTGTCTAATCTTTTCGATTTATCTGCAATTGATAGATTATATAAGGACCCTCTCCGATACAGATTGTATATTTCGTTAGCTTAGAACCATTTGCACGGAAATTCAGAGCCATAGTGACAGAAACAGGGTCAACTTCAATATCATACCCATATTTCGTGTAAAGGGTACTTCGCATCGTCAAAGCCAACAAGCCCTTGACAAGAAATATGTGCATGATTACTAACAAACAAGCAGAATTCTTGATTTCTGCGATTGGATCACCTACTCGAAATAGTGGCTCCCATTCTCCGTGAGACTGGCTCAGTTTTACCGTGCAGGTGGTTCTGTGTGATCGGAATATACAGCAGATCTCAAATTATGCCTGGAAGAACATTTCAACGAAAAAAGAACAAAGCAATAGGCAGAACACATTTTAACAACAAAAAAGTTGCATTCTAATAATCAATAGTTTTTAATATGGCTTTTCCGTGAAGCTCTATTAAAGTGCGTCTTCTTTTCTAATCTACTTTCCTCTTTTCCCGATTTCACACCATTGACCATTGCTCTGGCCAGGCACTTGTCTTAAGTTGACACTAGGTTGACCACATTGGGGTCACTTTCGTTCGTTATTTATTCTGATTCTCAAGCGCAACAATCTCCCACCTTCGCAAGCCTTTGGAAGTATCTAATCTGTATTTTGGGGAACATTTTTGGCATTCTAACCATACATCATGCTCTCTAAATCCTGGAACATTTTCATGTTCCTCTATAATTTTTCCTTTCCCGCAAGGGCATTCATATTCGTATCGCTCTATATTGCCATCTCCTGCACCGTAACCTGGATGGTATTCTTGGTTTGAATAAATTCTTTTTATTTTCATACTAGAACTCCTCCATGATGTTTTTCTTAGATATTAATCCATATTCCTTATAAGCACCAACCCCAAAAATTATCGAGGCTGTACTAAATAATAGCACTTGTATTTCATGAGGATACTCTGAATAAATATTGTGCACTGATTGTTCTAGAAAACCTGATGCTTCCTCAGATATTTTCTCTGTTACTATCGTAGCTTCTTCCATATAATCACCTGTTTCTTTCTTTTTCAGTAGGTCCTACTGTGATTATAGCTTATCATATGAAGCTTCAAATTTCCTAGGAACGAAAAACCGGAATTCTTTTATTTATGTATCTGCTTCAGAACTTTTCTCATATTTCGAATCTTGTTATTAGATAATTCCTTTTTATGCCATGCTTCGAACATATCATATTCTCTAAAAAAGGACGCCCAATCTTCTAATGTAGTTTCCTTGGCAAATTGTTCTCGCAACGTATTTCCATTAACTAATTTTAAATGATTATTAAGCTGCGCCATAATAACTAACAATTCCGCATAACACCGGTTATCAACTTCCAAATCATCTGATATCTTTAAATCCTTTGGCACAAGAATATCAATCATTTTTTGCCGTGGCCTAACCATTCTGCTATCAAGTCCAACCTCGCATCCTAGAAAAGAGTGTATTGTCATTCTTGCACAGAGAATAGAGTAAAAATCTCTATCTACTTCTTTTACTCCTATTTGTTCCATTTTATTGGCTAAGATATATGCGAATTCAAATGCATATTTCCAATCCAGAGTAAAAAAGGCCAATGAATAAAAAACCATATTATAATCCGTTTCGAGACTTTTCTGCTTCCAATCTACTATTTTCCGATCATAATCTTCCATCATATCTCTAAATGTCATATTAGGCACTTTTTTGACATCTGAAAGTCTATTTTCAACAAACGATTTCAATATCGGCATATCACAGATACTGGTAAGTTCAAAATATTGCATAGGAGTAAGAGAATAACCTTCCTTTTTTTCATCCATTGTCTTCATGCTTTTTGCTTTGAGCTCTTCGATATTAATACCTCTACGTTTAAATTCATCATACTCCTGATCACGATACTTCTGACAGTATTTAAGTACTCTACTATATTTCATTCTCGCATCTGTATTTTTGTCTACCCCGTACGGTACATAATATCTGAGTGGATGTTTTTCCTGAGAATTATCGAACGCATATTTTATAAACTCAACCATCATTTCATCAATAAACTCTTTTTCGGATACGCCACCTACAAAAACCATTTCAATATATTTCCTCGGAAAACATGTTATAATGGCCCTAGCAATCTCAATTCTCATTTTCTCCATCTTGTTCGTCATCAAGAGCACCTTCTTTCTCTTTTTCCCCTAAAACGTATTCGACTGTTTCAAGAGCATTTATTAACTGTATGCATTCAAATCGTTCTATCTCTCTACCACATTTCCCATGCAACAGCCAATTTCTATTAATATATGGCGGCTCTACACCTTTTTCAAATATATACTCTCCATCCACAAATAGTCGGTTCAAAAAAGCTATTAAGGAAGGATATACATTTAAAAAATAGAATCTCTTAGCAAAAAAGAATTCACTCTTTGAAAATTGTTTCTGTTTTACATCTGCAAAGCCTTTATCAGAAAACTTTTCCCTATATCTTGTTTTTGGACGAAACTGAACCAATGCATTTACTCTCGCCTCCAATAAACCAACCAAATACATTGCACATGTCATATAATCATTATCTTGAAATGCTTTAATTCCTCGAGAATAATAATTTCTGTTTACCGGATCATCATATTTACTCTCTAGCATATTTATAGCACTTTTTATAACACAACCATTATCTTTTTCAAAAAATTGCGTGATTTTCTCCGGCTCGTCTTCAATGAGGGCTTTATACCAATTCTTTATATGTCTTGGATTGCTGTATCTTGAAACAACCCATCCTTTAGCACCTAAAGATTGGCATATTTCGAATTCTTCAAAATACTTTTTTTCGAATTCTTCCTCGGTCAACTTTTCACTCTTTTTGGCTTCTTGAATATACTCTTGCATTTCTTTAGACAACTGAATTGAAGGAAGTATCCCCGTTAGTTGTTTTGATATCTGCGTGAAATCTTGTATCTGATTTTCAACTCTTTTACTTGCGCTTAACTGGTCTAGACTAATATTTATTTTTAATACGGAATCTAATTTAGAAATATTCTGACACAATTCTACAAATCCAGGTGACATATTTTTTGTAATTCGATCCATCTTTTTTATCATTCGATTATATTCATCAGAAAACATCCCCTTATTGTTTTTCAAGCAAACCACCTCATCTCTTTTCTTCTATTCTATCCCTCATATGCAAAATACCTTGAATAGTTCCTTCAACATTAAGTAGTTCCGCTGCAACTGCGGACATTGAAGTTGTAACACCTTTATATGAAATATGACAGTCATCTAAAACTGTCGCTATGATACTTTCATCATTTATATAATGAATCGTAGCACCTACTGGGATACCTACAGCGCTAAATCTAAACGAACCACATTTAGCTTCTTTTGCAACTTCAGCTGCTGTTTCTTCATCAAGAATTTCATGCCCTTCCGGTGACATCGCATAAAATTCACGTTTACGCTCTTTGCCATCAAAGTTGTCAATTGACCGAAGCTCTGGATTTAACTTATCTATCAAATCATGTAAACTAAGATCTAAAAATTTAATAGTGCTTGACACCTTTTACTTCAATGCCAGTTAGCCATCTTAACTTAATAACTTTTTCTCAAAAATATATACCAGCCTTTATTTACAACATTTTTCTCACATTTGATGTTTTCAAGGCTGGTACTTTTTTAACACTTTTGTAATAACTTTTTGTTCCATTATTACTTTTTTACTTGACATTCATTTGAAAATGTGCGGCTGCGGTATCTGACAGAACTGTCAGATAACGCAGCCCTTAGATTAATAAGAGATTTTTAATTCACGGTCAGTTAAATCTCTAATCTAAGGAGGCACATTTATATTATGAACGATTATCCATCAAATGTAAAAGAAAAATTGAATTTTATTATCTCTGATATGGCAAATCCCCATTGGCTCTTCGCCAATAGACCTGGGCATGATTTTATGCGTCAGAACCATGGCAAACTTTCTTTTTATGATACTATGCGACTGATTATTAGTATGGGAAAAGGTAACACAAATGATGAAATCATGGATTACTTTGATCTTGATCCTGATCGCATCCCTTCCCAGTCTGCCTTCAATCAAAGAAGGACTCAGATTTCTCTTTCCGCTTTTGAATATCTCTTTTCGGAATTCTCGTCAGCCTTTCCTGCCACTACTAATACTTTTAAAGACCATTGCATCCTGGCTTGTGATGGTTGTCATGTTGTTTACACAACAAATTCCGAAATTATCGAAGATTTTAATAAGCCACACCTTATTGATTATAAAGGTTATAACCATATGCATCTTAACGGCTTCGTTGATGTTATTAGCAAAGCTTTTATTGACGTTGTTATACAGACGGGTCAAAAGCCTGATGAACGTCAGGCTCTCCACACCATTTCTTGCCAATGAAGCAGTACTAGAAAATCAAAAAAAGAAACGTCGTACCACTAACAAACATCAATATGAAGTCGATTTTTCTTCTGCACTTAAGATTTCCAGAAAATATTTTATCCGTGGACGATCATCGGAAAATCGAATTATAAAACTCATAGCTAAATATATTCATGCTGTCAAATGTAAATTTCGACAATTTTCACGTCCATTACGCGGAATTGGTGCTATTCATTTTGGATATCGATAGTTTCTTTTAATCAAATATTATTTTTTTGACAGATTTCTTATCTGTCTTTTTGGCATACCTTTTTTTACTGATTTTCTCTTAATTTTCTATACTCATTTTTAGATTTTGACATTTATTATCTACCAAACACTTTATCGAACAATTAGCTTAATGGCATTGCTTACACCTAGTGCCTTAAAATTTATTGGAAGTTCACATTTGCTTTTGTGGTTTTTTATGCTATTATAATTATACCACCTAGGCGAAAGGTGGTGATGCATATGGATACATATCAAGTATTAACACTTCTTATGTTATTTGGTAATATGTTAATTGAATTGATAGCTTTAATAGAAAAACGGCGCGATTCATAATCACCGCAATCGCTTTTAAAATCATTTATTCAACTAATAATTGTACAATATGGGTGGTAGGTGCATGACTTATGGTGTCATGCACCTTTTCTTTCTTGATGAATACACTCTCTTTGTTTTCTTCCTATATTCTCACCTCAGCTCACCGTTTCATCTTATTTATTCGTTTATGCGTATTTTGTAGATAAATTTTTTATGAAAGTTCTTTTAGTGCTTCCAAATATCCGATTAATCTTTTCTGTGCATTTGTATCTAATTTTTGATATGTTTCTACCAGCATTCCAATTTCTGTCTCTTTACTAATCACATAAGTATTATTATCCCTGCTTCTGTTTCCTGTATCTGCTGTTAATGTAATTCCGGCTTCACCACGGAAACCGTCCGTTCCAACGTATTTTGACATTTTTACTTCTTCCTTATTTTAATTCTAACTTTATTTTTACAGCGTTTGACATAAAGCTCGGAATTATCGCCCATGGCAATATATGATGACTTTTCTCTTAATGGAATCGGCACTTTTAAACTAATCCAAAGTTGCTTTTTCAAGTTATTCATACAGGAGTCGTACAATTCCTGATATTCCTGCTCTATATCACTCTTTAAAAGTCCTCTCACAATTGATAAATTGAATGCTCTCCTACGATAATTCCAAGCATCTACTATTGCCGGATTTGATTTTCTCCAATGTTTCTTTTGAATTTCCAGTGATCTGATTCCACAAAGGTTGCTATCAACATTAAATTTTCGCATCGCTGAATTTGGATTACTTACCTGATGATAAACACTTTTTTCTCCAACGGCAATACTATCTACAAATTGAAGACAGTCAATATTAAACAGCATTCCTTCACCGTACCAAATTTTTTCATCAAAAAGAATATTATTTTTTAGAAACTGCATGCTATAAATCTTATTCCAAACTGCAACAAAAATATCGCCCAAGTAAATCCATTCAATAGCTTTTTCGGCTGATACAACATACTCTTCTTCGTTGGATTTTGTATTATAATCTGAATAATTATTTTTATTCATGCCAATTTCACACTTATTACTTTCCACAAGATTTAATAGATATGAAATATACTTTGGCTCTACCCAATCATCTCCATCAATAAATGTCACATACTCACCTGAAGCTATTCTAAGCCCCGCATTTCTTGCGGAGGAAACGCCACCATTTTCTTTATGTACACAGGTAATTCTATCGTCTTTCTTCGCCAGTTCGTCAATTATTTTTGCCGAATTATCTGGCGAACCATCATCGACCAAAATAATTTCTATATTCTTATAGTCTTGGTTCATTACCGATTCCACTGTTCTAAAAATAAATTCTTCTACGTTATACACAGGTATAATAACGCTCACTACTTTTTTCATATTATGCCTCTTTCTTCATAAGATATATTTGTAAACCATAAAATCCCAACAAACCAATCGGATTCTACCTTCACAAATCGCGTATTTTAGCTTATGAAGATTAAGACATTTTATAGTGAAGCCGTCGCAAACCATCTCCCAAAAAGGATTTTTAACGACAGAAAATGTATATCCTGTTTTCTCTGGCTTTTCATAAACCAGTTGAGTATAATTTTTGCAAGCGTTCGAAATATTTATTTCAACCTGCCCTTTGTAGCCATAACAACTATTACTTAATAGCGGTTCTGCCCCCTATAAATTTCATATTATATAACACGGTCTTTACGATATTTTTCAAGTACTTCTTAGGGTAACATCTTTTTACTGCTTTCTTAAATCCATACCCCTTTTTCAATTCCTTAAAAAACACTGCCCGTTGCTTAGGCTTCTGAGAGGGCTGATATAATTGATGATTGCTTTCTATCGCTTTTTTCAAATCAACATCTACAAGAGTTAAATCTGCTTGATCTATAAGTTCTTTTCCCTTTTCATTTTGGCAAAGCACTAAAGAAATACCCTTATCTTGGGTGCTTTTTTCAAGTTCACTTCCCCATGAATCCCCCAGGGTAATATCACCGGGCCTTTCAATCTTGGCATATTGACATTGATAACAATTCTCCGTATATGTTGTCGAGTTCAAAAATGTCATCATATAATTATCAGTTGTTATCGGAACTGCAAAACGCTTTCCATTCTGTTCCAATTTAAAATTATTTTTCTCCCGAAATCTAATGCTTTGAACTTCTGTTAATCGAATCCCATAATCAAACAAAAAGCTGTCCAAAATTTGTGGTGAAGGTGTTCCATGGCAAATTAAATCAGCGGTATACAAATTTTGATGATTCTTTGTATAATGCCTGACCGCTGAGACCTGACATGGCAACCCAATAAAAAGCACCTTTCTTCCCAATTTGAGTTTTTGTAAAATTTTCTTATATACTCCCTCAGGATTACTTTTCACATATTTTGAACCTGTAAATTTACATACTTCATCTTCTGTCTCAGCAAAATCAAACTCAAACTTCCCAAAACTAAATGTGCAGCTACAAACAATCCCTCCATTTTTTATGAAAGCGCGTTCTACTGCTGTTGCAACTCCTCCAGATGAAGAACGCATACGAACGCAATCATCTTGCGCCCATCCCTGTTTCCAATAAATCGGTTTAGTTAGTACTTGTTCTGCGTTGTTTTGGCATGCACTATGGCATGCATTACATTGAATACATTTCTCAGAATCAATTACTGCATTATATTCCATCCACGAATCAATTACTTTTATGGCTTTTTTAGGGCAAACATCAATACACTCCATACACCCTGTGCACTTACCTTTTTCACATACTGTAGTCATATCATCATCTTCCTTTTAATTTTAGTATTTTTCTCACTATGGGGAGCCAGATATCTGAAAACAAATATATAGTAACGGCTAGAATGACGCATTGTAGTAAAAAACCAAACCTATTATCAATGAACATCAAGCCCGCAGACAACACTAAAGCCGTACTTCCCACTATAAATTCTTTATTATTTATATTATATTGAATATATTTTCTTGTATGAAAAAGTCGAAAGACAAATACAAGTATATAACTAATACACGTAGCAATTGCAGCACCATAAACGCCTACTTGTGGAATTAATATAAAATTCATTGCAATATTAAATATTGCTCCAAAAGTACCAGAAAAAAGATAGCCAAAACTATCTTTGTGAACCGTATAGCTTGTAGCCATAAAACTAGCCATTGTCAAATATACGCATCCAACTGTCAAAAACGGCGTATATTTCCATGCAGAATAATACTCTTTTCCCACATACACACTTAAAAACGGTTTCATAAATGTTAACAAACCTATTCCAATCAACATAACAATTCCAATTAGAACTCTAAATATTTTATTATTATATTCGCTTTCATCTTCTGTTCCTTCTTCACGAATTGCAGAATAACTCCACGCTTGATTGAATATTGTTGTCAATGTAGAAACTAGCGTAGGGAACTTATATGAAACGGCGTAAATTCCATTGGCTGCCACACTTATCATGCTAGACACCATAATGCGATCCGAGGAATTCATAATCCACCACATAAATGAATTCGGAATTAATACCACGGAATATCTCGCCATCTTGATCAGTAGATCTCCATCAATCCTTGAAAATGAGAATGATTTATATCCTTTTCCTACAATAATTGCATATATGGCAGTGAGTGTATTTGCTATAATGTAAGCTTTTAAATACCCATCAACACCTTCTTTAAAGACCAAGAGGAACAGAATATTTAACACCGCAATAAAAAAAGTATGTAGAACATTTCCTATCGAGTAATAAATCAACAGTTCTTTCCCGCGCAAATCGCACAAATAAAGCTGACTTGCTGCCAAAGAAACGACATAGAAATAAACAAACACGGCATATTCAGAAATCTTGTCAAAAGAACGACATATCGGAAAAATCAATAACCCAACCATCATTCCGATTAACAGTATTCCCGTCCCTATTTGGGTAATTTTTCTAGTATTGGCATCCTTATCCAATGCGAACCTCATAACAGACTCACAGATATTTAAAGTAAGAAGTGGAACCGCAACTGTTCCAACTGTCGCAACCAAATCAACGACTCCATATTCAGCAGTTGTAAGTGCATTTGTGTATAATGGAATCAAAAAAAATGAAATAAGTTTTGATCCAAGATTTCCCAAAGTAAATATAATAGTGTTTTTTATCAAATAACTGTTTCTGCTATTTCCCATTCTCTACTGCTTGCTCCTTGATTATTTTTATAGTCATCTTTCATTCAAAAATGAAATCCAATCAAATTCATCAAGCCAACGTTTTCCAGTAAATTTACTTTGATAATCACAAAGATTTTTTACATTTTGTATATCTACTTCGCTTTTCGGAATATAATACGCCGAACGATACTGTGGATATTCTTTTACTGTAAAAATGACTTTATGTTTAAATTTCAAACTATCGAATGAACAAATATCCTGTTCCGTACATCCATCTTTTTGCACCATAATAATATAAAGATTGTCCATATTCAGCCGCTTCAAACGTTCGATCCATTTCTGTTTTGCCTGTTCAAACGTTTCATAATGTGTAAAATAGACATGGATATCTTCTAACCTTCCAACCGGATAACCGTATTTTTCACTGTTTTTCTCGTCCATTTCGATTTTGCAATCATATAAATAATGCTCCAATTGACTCAAAAATTTGATGAATTCCTTTGGAGTAAACCAAAGATTTACAGTTGGTGAGTTGAATCGTAATCCCAATTCATGACTCACCATCCCCCCCACACAGTTCATTGAAATAATCGAGCAATCCTTGTTTTTTATTTTTCTTTGATACTCTTTATCCATATGCATACGAAGAATTCTTCTATAAATCTTATTTATTTTTTCCATCTTCGTCACCCATTTATAAGTTTTCTTTCAAATACTTCAATGATTTTTCTCTTTCCAAACCCAGTATCTCACCGATTTTTTTCTTATCCAGCTCTTTTTTCAGCACTGTATCCAATTGAGAGATATCGATAATAACATGACTCTGTATTTGAAGGCGTTGCGTTAAATCCTCCAATTTATTCTGGTTACTCTCCCGAATCAATACCGCCATTCTCTTTCCAAATTTTGCACCAAACAGTGTTCCGTGAAATGTGTCCGTTACAATACATTCTGCATTCTGAAAAGCTTTCAACAACTCAAACGGAGTTAATGTTTCATACGAAGGTATCCATTTCTGCCTTCCAAACGGAGCCACAATCTTCAAATTGTACTTCTTGCAGTATTCAGAAATTGCCTTAATTTCCTCTGGGTCACTAAATCTCTCGGCATAAGAATAAACAATGCAATATTTTTTAGGAAGTTTAGAATTCACTGTAACATTCCTGATTTCATCATCAAAGTTTCCTACAGCCACCGGATCCAAATTATATACAGGCTTTTTTTCGGAAATTTTCTCTACAAAGTCTGCAGTGTTTTTATCCCGCACGGATACAACTGACAAATTCGACATCGCACTTTTAATAGCTTCTCTCAATTCATCCGACAAATTATCCACTTTTGTCGATCCACAACTTGCTGCATATGTGATTACCTTTTCAGCAGCTTCAACTTTCCCAAATAGCTGCGAAGAAAAACCCCATTTGGATTTTTGTAAGCAGTTGAAAACCTCATCACTTCCTATTACGCATGTATCAAAATGCTCGTCGCCGTTCACACTATTCAGACCTGTGCTATTTCTAAATTCATAAAAAACTCTCCGCAAATTTCTTCCAAGCATTTTGCCCTTAACGCGATTCCATTGTATTTCTAACCAGCTATCATTTTTTTTGTCAATATCCTTTTTTTCACATTGTATACTTAGAGCATCATCCGTTCCTTTTTCTATCGCAAGAAACCTCACCTCATTACCTAGACTTTCTATCATTTTTTTTAATGAATACGCTTGTAAGACGGATCCGTAATTGTTAACCTGTTGCATTGATAAAATATATACCTTCATATTTAATTTCTCCTTCAATCACTCGACCGTATTGAACCATCGGCATCGCAATTCCATCGAATTAGACATACACCTAAGAAAAAAAACCAGTTCAAGGCCACTTCAAAAATTGATGCAATAATCATTCCATACACAATAATTGAAATATAAAAAGATTTATCTGTCTTGAGAGTATTTTTAAAGCTCCAGAAAACAGTAACAATTAATGAAACTACACTCAAAAATCCCATATTCACCATGATTTCAAGCAATCCATTCTGTGCATTTGCATATAATCCTGTCATATTCTTCATCATCGAATTGCTATACCCATATCCAAACCAGAATCTACTTCTAATGATATTCAGCAAATAATCATTATATATTTCCAAACGCCCAGTCACGGTGTAAGATCTGTTGAAGTATCCAAATACGATATTATTTACAAATTCATTTTTAAGAATTTGTCCCATCACCAAAACAACCAGTGCAGACATAATTAGTGCTGTTACCGCAAATCTTTCATTTAACAGCAACATTCTGATTTTTTGAAATGGAACTATTGTTGCTATAAACAGCACTGCCAAAGTTACCGTAGCCGTAGCACAACCTATGTATAAGGTAAGTGCAATTGAACTTATAAACAAAGCAATATAGCAAATTTTATTTTTCCATAAAATCATCTCATGTGTTGCACCATATAAAGCAACAAAAAATATAAATAAATATGAAGATGTGAATTTATTTCCAAAGATGTATGCAGCCTGATTGCTGTTATTCACTGTACCGACCAATAATATTGAAACAATTGTCAATATACAATATAGTCCAACGATATTATATAAGCATTTTATTGTCTCGTTAAATCGATCCTTTTGCTTGCAAAGTCCAATAAACGAATAAATATCATAAAATGTAACGGCATAGAGAAGTGCGTCCAAAAAGTCTTTATCCTGATATCCACCTTTAAGATATGCCATAACCGCTGAAAGCAAAACACAGCCAGAAAATAACCACGACAAATTTACAATTCTTTCTTTTTTTTCTCTTGAAATTGTAAACAAAAAAACGCTTATGAGAATAATAATTTTACTTGCCTGCCTTAGTCCTGCAGGCAAAAAATATGGTTTAATAATTGCAAATACCAACAAATATGTCAACAAGTTATATACATTGATTTTATATGTAATCTTCATCCTCTTATCCTTGCGTCTTCATTATATTAATCCTATAGTACAATCTTAAACTAAATGCAAACAGAATGGCTTTTGCTCTGTCCTTTTTAAAGCAAACCTTACGCAATGGATAAAACCGATCAATCTCCATATTCGTTTGATACAATCTTCCTTCTGTCATACCTTTCATATAAAGCATCGCAATGTGATTATCCATGTATTTTTTTAATTCTGGATTCTTAATTTCATTTGCTAATATATCTAATTTCTTACAAATACAGAGCATATCTTGCCCATGTTTTGTTTTGTTTCCTGATCTTGTAATAGATCCATTTCTTCTTAAATAATGGTAAAACACATAATCTGATGTATATACTTTGTTTGCTCTCAATATAACTTGTGGCGTCCAAAGCTCGTCTTCATGTAATAGACCAGACTCAAAATATAGATTATTTCTTACGATAAACTCTCTGTTATAAATACCAAAGCAAGCTGCTGCGTACAAATTTCTTTGTTTCAATTCTGCAATTGCAAATTCCTCACCCGTATAAATTTTGTCTTTTTGCGAAACATATCCATATTTTATATATTTTTCATTCGTGCTTTCATATTCTTCACTATAGCCAAAATATACAATATCTGGTTCATTCTCTTTCTTAACAATTTCCTGTATTTTAAAAATACAGCCATCTTCTACATAATCATCAGAATCGAGAAACATAATATATTGTCCTCTTGATTCCCTAATTCCAACATTTCGCGAATCAGACAAACCAGTATTTTTCTCTTTCGAAATTACTTTTACATTATTATATTTTTCGTATTTTTTTGCAATACACAGCGAACGATCCGTTGATTTATCATCAACAACAACAATCTCCATATCCGAATAACACTGCTCTATCAGACTTTGCAAACATTTTTCAAGATATTTTTCAACATTATATACTGGAACTACAACTGAAATAAACATTTTTCTCCTCTATCTTTACTATACTACTTTTGTCATGTTCGGTTATTATTAATTACTCCACATGCAAAATATACTTTTTTGCAATAATTTTTAGAGGTATCAAATAATATTTGATTTTCCTAATTATCGCATTTCCGGTATACCAACTGGCCGCATAATGGTGAATTGAATATGTATTTTCAGTAATCGTAAGTTTATTTGTTCCCATTTTAAGCGGGCAAAAATAATCCGTTGGATAAACCGTTACATTTTGTATTTTCTGTATCTTATTCTCAACTGCCAAGCCTTTTTCTTTTAGCAAATTTGTCGTTACTTTAACACAAATCGGCGGTTTAAATGTTCCGTCCTCTTGAATAAAATTTTGCTCTTCATAGGGTTTCATATTTTCACGTAAGAACGGATGCATTGGTTCAGCACCAAATCCAAGACCTGTGGCAACCGTCCCAACTTGTTCCATTCCCATATAGCAGCTGTTTTGCAGCAAATCATCCAAACAATGTACCAGTTCAACATCTGCATCAAGATAAATTCCGCCATATTCATAGATAATATCCAATCTAGCGTAATCTGTAAGAAAAGCCCATTTCTTATTCTGATAAGCCTGTTCTACATAAGTATTTTTATGCACATCGTAATTTGACTCGTCCCAACGAATCAATTCGTAATCCGGACAATATTTTTTCCAGCTTTCGATATAGCGTTTTATATCTTCTGGTAATGGATTTCCTCCAAACCAGCAGTAGTGAATTTTCTTCGGAATCATTTTTCCTCCCCCATCATCTTTTCCACTATTTTTTCAAGTTCTTCATTAAACTTGGCATTATTACTACTCATACCATGTCCCATGCCGGCAACAATCTGATCATAGTTCGTTATGATATCTCCCAGTGTATTAATGTCCTCCACCGGAATAATCGTTCCCATTCTCTGCGCCACATTCCTTGCGAACTCAACTTGATGGTCATTCACATGCTCATTGAACTGATGCTGACGTGGCACAACAATAGGAGTCTTACCTATCTGTAGTGGCATAATAAAACTTGCCGGGCCACCGTGAGTGATTACAATACGGGCGTCGGCCACATTTTTCACCATCTGCTGATATGGAATCAACTTACTCCACTGACAGTATTTCGGCTCGTATGTACTAAAGCCAGTCTGGATAATTACATCTTCGTTTATAATGCCGTCTTTCTTTAATTCATCTATTTTCTGAATCAGCCGATTAAATGGCTGCTCATGTGTTCCTACCGTCACAAAAATCATTTTCTCGTCCCCTGCTTAGAATATACTTCCCAGATTAACCGCTTTCGGATAAACCTTTTTCTGCTCTTCCCACTGCACAACAAACTTGTCCACAATTGGGTAAACCATCTTTCCTGTCATTGTCGGTTTATCAATTCGATCAAAGACCTCGATGTAAACCAACTTTGCACCCATCATTTTAGCAATATAAAAAAACGGGACTGCAACAGCTGCACCACAGGAAATAATTAAATCTGGTTTCTCTTTATGCAGAACATTCCAGGCAATCTTTGTATTTTTGATCAGTGCTTTCAGACTCCGGTTTGTTGGATAATAACATGGATATATTTTTTCACCTTCAAGCAAGCTTCTTGCATCCTCTTTATCAAACGTAACCCAAAAATGTTCTTTATCTTTCCAAAACGGCTTTAACATATATAAATGTGTCAGATGTCCTCCTGATGAACCAACTAAACATACTTTCATGTTCTCTAAACTCCTTCATCCCAAAATTATCTTTATATGCACATTCGCTTTCATAAATGATTTCTTTTTCTAATTCCCTGTGTGTTCATCACACGGCTAAGTGTTTCCTTATGCTGCCATCCCTCTTGGCGCAGCAATCACATCTCACACACTCACCCGAATCTCCCCATCCTCTTTCTTCACATCAAACACAAGCGGATGCTTCTTCCCCCACTCCGGATCTTCCTTCTCCTTCTCATTCCATTCCTTCCATTTCTGAATGAAACCATTGTGGATCAGGTTCTCCGCCGCAAGTCTTGCTTGCACCGCTTCGTCATAATTGTCAAAAAGACCAATATAATAGCGCTTTCCCTTGAATCCGATATCCACACGATACCGATTACAATTCTTCAACTGGAAAACGCCCCGGAAACCACTCATGTTATCTTTTCTGCTTTTTCTTTTTTCTAGTACTTCAACACAGGTTCCGTCTACGAGATGTCGTCTCTGCGCAATTTCCTGACGGTTCTTCTTTTGTAAACAACCGCAGCTATGATAATTACCATGCACAAGACCTGCTGCCGTCACGTCAACTTCATTTCCACAATCACAGACACAATGCCAATAAACGGAGCCCCGTTTATCCCTTTTTTCTGTCGCATATTTGGCTGTCAACATACCGAACTTTCTTCCTGACAGATCTGCCGGTCTTCTTCCCATAAGCCTTCACCCTTTTTGCAAAAAATTTCGTAGAGTAGATTACTCTACGAATTTTTTACGGAAAGCCTTGGAAATCAATGGTTTTCAGGTGTCTGACCAAAAAAATGACGGTAAATAAATGCTGTGAAATTTGTAATTATGATTGATTTTTTAATACATGTGATTGCAAAAGCGTGAAGTGACTTAGATAAATAAAGATAAATATTTTTAATTTTTTGATTGGATAGCTTGGAAATTATCTGACAATTGACCAGAAATCTGACGGCGAATAAAGGAAAAACTATTAAAAAAAGGATACTAAAACGATGAAAATGTCTGTTTTTCGATTTTTTTCGCTAAGATATTGTATAATTTTACGAAATGAACGTATTCAGATTGACAGAAATGTTTGAAAAGAGTACACTATGTATGATAATTATATTAAGATTTGAAACAATTTAAAGAAAAAGCGTATTTCGTAGAGTAATCTACTCCACGAAATACGCTTTCTTTTTCTATTCTGAACTTTTCTCTTTTTCCCCATACACCTCAAAGAAACTGCCCCGGATTATAAATACAATTATTTCCACATGGCTGACCATCAAAGATTTTCTTATTCAATTGATCGATATATCTCCCTGCCTCTTTTTCTTCTCTTTGATCCCCCTCCAGAAACCCCAGCGCAGCCTTCAGATTCCGAATATCCCGGATCATATCTTCCACATAATTTCCTCGTCCAACCAGTTTCAGATGAGTAATCCCTGCCGCCTCCAGCTGTGGCAACGCACACAGAGCACATCCACTCTTCCCACAGAGATATTGTTGCTCTTCTATTTCCAATGTTCTTTTTCTCACTCGTTCCATACGCTCTTCCATCTCAGCATCTCCCCAGTAGGTCGTCCTGCACAGATAACCCATCTCGTCACAGTGAAGGGAATTACAGAATGCTCCTGTGAACTGACACAATTCGTTCAATGCAAAGGCCTCGAATTCCAATCTTTCTGCATTTACAGCTTCTATCATCTGCCGCATCGATGCAACTGTATTTTTCCTGTGAAAGATTACTCTGTCGATTCCCATTTTCTGGAAAACTTTAATTGCTTCCCGGTTCATTTCTCCGACTTCACCGCTAAGATGGATCTTACAGGATATGCCTTTCTGTCTCAGGTACAAAATCAATGCCGGATCGGCAAGGATGAAGCTGTCGAATCCGATTTTCATACACTGTTTCACAATGTCTGCAATCTCTTCATATTGTTCCGGAATATAATAGAGAGAATTCATCGCGATATGCACCGGCTTTCTGTACTTCCTGATCATTGCTGAGAGGATCTCTAATTCACTGAAAGAACCGAGCTGCACATTATAAGCCAGCACTTCCCTGCGGTTCAGTGGAAGTACGGTTCCGTATTTTTTTGTCCAGTTGTATGGCACATATCCGCAAAACAACTCGTCTGCTCCTGCCTGGACATATGGAATATACTCGTCTATAGAGCCAAGCCCTGCAACGATTTTCATCCTTCGCTCTGCTTTTTCTTTTTCATTCTGTTTTCTTTTCTGTGTCTCCATTCTTCCATCATCCTTCTGTTTTTCACATTTCACAATAGATTGACCACAAGACGGTTCCATTTTATTCCGAGTTCTCTCTTCAACTGATCCGATTCATCCAGCAGATGTTTATCCAATGCGAACAGACTGTTGTATTTTCCCTTCATATATAAATGCTTTGGATAGAAGAAGCTATGTTCCAGACACGGTGCCGGACATTCTTGTCTCTCCCTTTGTTTTCCACGTTCACCGTGTTCCAGTACAGCGCAAAGTGTACAATAGCTCGACGTATTTGTCTGATAGAACGGCACATGGAGATGGTTCTGTATCTTTTGCGGTATTTCCTGTGTATAACCGCAGCTTTCCCACTCATAACTGCTGATTCCAAAGCTTTCTTCCAGATAGGTGCGATAAAATCCTGCATTCAGATTATTCTGTTCCAACAGCGTCTTATCTCCCATCTTGTAGAACATTCTTGGATCTTTCTTCCGCTTATTTAAGAGCGTCCCAAGACACGGGATCAGATGTTCTGTCCGCTTCACAAGATGTGCCAGTCCCCAATCATTGACTACAACCTCAAGTCGTTTCTTCTCCGCCCCGGAAGTCTCCTGTTGTTCACACCACTGATCCAGGCGTGTCAACAGTTGTTCTGTCTGTGCAAGCCTGTCTTCCCGAATAAAGGAAAAGGCAACGGTCACTTCTATCCATTCTTTATCTGCTTTCTCAAGAAGTGCAAAGAACTGTTCTTCTTTCGGAAATAGATGTGGACAGAATTGATTGCCGAGATACAACCGGTCCGGTTGTCTTCCCAGGATCCGCGCATCTTTGATTCCATGCTGCTGCCAGTATTCTTTCATGAACCGTTCAATCGGTCTGGTCAGATATTGTTCGTATAGTTTCGGATGATCCAGTTCTACCGCTAATTCTGCCGGCAGATTTTGGAAGATCTCCGCATTCTGAAACCACGCTTTATTTTGTTCTGTTTCATTCTTGAAATGTTCCTCTTCTTCCTGCGCGGGATAACCGGTCATTTCTTGCGCCAGATGTGCATCATCCTCTTCCAGCTTGAGCGAAATGTATCGGCTGTATTCGACACAGAGCTTCTGAAAGGCTTCTTTATAATCTTCCTGAACTGTGAAAATATCATAGGCTTGATAGAATTCTGTCTGTTCCCCGGCCTCTATCTGAAAATGACGAATCTTAATCTCCCGATACTCTGCCTGATCCATCTGATAGAAGCAGATCTTGAATGCTTTCGGATAAATGTTCTCCTCTGCTTTCCCTCTCCTGCAAAGTCGGATGCGGAATCCTTCGGATGAAATCTCTGTCAGGCGGACTTCTCTTTGCCTCTCTTCTATTGAATCTTCTGTCATGACTCCGGCCAGAAGTCCATATGGAATCATCTGAATTCCTTTAATCCTTCGCTTTTTCATTTGCTTCCTCTCTCTTTTAAAAAATCCTTGCTTGAACAAAGAATGTGCCTCGGCACATTCTTGCGCCTGCGGCGGTCGCTTGCGACACTTACATTATACGCCGCAGTGTGCATCCTAAGCGGAGCGTTTTTTATATATTAGGAAAGCACTTTCCTAATATATAAAAGATCGTGCTGTCAGCAGAACTCTCCGCCGACAGCACGATTCCTATACTTTTTACTTATATGATTCGATTAGATGTTCAGAAGATCACTGAATACTCTCAGGGCTCCGTCTGTCTCATGTGCAAGTACGCGTTTTGCAAGGACTTTACCAAGCTGAACACCTTCCTGATCGAAGCTGTTTACATTCCACAGGAATCCCTGGAACATGATCTTGTTCTCGAAGTGAGCAAGCAGTGCTCCGAGAGATGCCGGTGTTAACTGCTCTCCGATAATGATGCTTGAAGGACGTCCGCCTTCGAAGTTCTTGTTGCGGTTCTCATCTTCTTTACCACATGCAAATGCTACGATCTGAGCAGCTACGTTCGCGCAAAGTTTCTGCTGGCTTGTGCTGTCCTGGATCACAACATCTGTACCGATCTGGCTGTTCTTGAATCCTACGAACTGAAGCGGCACAATATCTGTTCCCTGGTGAAGAAGCTGATAGAAGGAGTGCTGTCCGTTTGTTCCAGGCTCTCCGAAGATAACCGGTCCTGTCACGTAATCAACCGGCTCACCAAAGCGGTTTACGGATTTTCCGTTAGACTCCATATCCAGCTGCTGCAGATGTGCAGGGAAGCGGCTCAGTGCCTGGGAGTAAGGAAGTACTGCTGTGCTTGGGTATCCGAGTACATTTCTCTCATATACACCGATCAATGCATCGAGCATCTCCGGGTTCTCTTTGATATTCTTATTGAGGGACAGTTTATCCTCAGCTGCTGCTCCGTCAAGGAACTGTGCAAATACTTCCGGTCCGAATGCGAGGGAAAGTACGGCTCCACCAACTGCTGATGTAGATGAGAAACGTCCTCCGATATAGTCATCCATGAAGAAGGCTGCAAGATAATCATCACTCTTTGCAAGTGGTGAAGTCTCGCTTGTTACTGCGATCATATGCTTGGATGCGTCAAGTCCTGCGTTCTTAAGAGCATCCTTTACAAAGGACTCATTTGTCAAAGTCTCAAGTGTTGTTCCTGACTTGGATACAAGTACGAAGATGGAATGAGCAACATCTACAGAATTCAGAACTGCTGCCGCATCATCCGGGTCAACGTTGCTGATGAACTTTGCTTCCATCTTGAATGTATCATTCTTTTTTGCCCAGTTCTCAAGTGCAAGGTACATTGCGCGAGGACCGAGGTCACTTCCGCCGATACCGATCTGAACAACTGTTGTAAACTTCTCTCCGGCACCGTTTGTGATCTCACCTGCATGTACTTTGTTCGCGAACTCAGCAATCTTCTTCTGCTGCTCTACATAAAAAGTACGCTTGTCTACACCGTCAGCCTCAACAGCATCTCCGAGCTGTCCGCGTGTCATGTGGTGAAGTACGAGACGCTTCTCTCCTGTGTTCACAACTTCTCCGTTGTAAAGTGCTTCGAACTTCTCTGTCAGCTGTGCTTCTTCTGCCAGTTTCTCAAGAGCTGAGAGAACTGTGTCATCCACTTTCTTTGCTGCATAATTGTATGCTAATCCTTCTGCCATCGGAACGCTGTAGTTCTTCACACGCTCTGCTCCGTTCTCTCCGGCCATCACTGCTGCAAGGTCTACACTTTCTGTCTTCTCAAGTTCCTGATAAGAAGTAAGCTTATCCAAATTGTTCCAGGTAATCATCGTTGATTCCTCCTTCATAAAATAAAGTTCATATCCGGCTGTCGGGTTCAGTATCTTCTGACCGGCAGACCATCCATTTCATAAAAAAACTATTGTTAATTTCTCAACAATCAAGTTCATTATACAATCAATCCCGTGCAAATTCAACCCACAAACGATATTATCAGAGCAGCTCCGCAAACAGACGTAAGATCAGCTGTCCGAGTCTTAAACCCGCACTTCTTCCTTCTTTATACTGCTCGGTCACTTCTCTGCTTTCTCCCATCGTGCGGATCAAATCATCCCTGATCTCCAGCACTGCGTCGCAATCTGCCAGGAAGCATCCATTCTCAAAGTGATGGTACAGGCTGCGGTAATCGAGATTGATTGTTCCGCAGGTCGCCATTTTATCATCTGCCACACTCATCTTCGCATGACAGAATCCCGGTGTCCACTCATAGATACGTACTCCATGCTTAACTAGATTATGATAGAAGGAACGGGTCACACTGTAAACCATCTTCTTGTCCGGGATACCCGGTGTTATGATACGCACATCAACACCACGCTTTGCTGCCAGTGTGAGTGCATGTGTCATCTCGTCTGTAATGATCAGATACGGAGTGATAAACCAGCAGTATTTCTCCGCTTTGTTCGCCATACTGATATATACTTCCTCGCCTACCTGCTCACCATCGAGCGGACTGTCTGCATATGGCTGGACATAACCACGCTGTTGTGCCTGGTATGCATAGTTGAGCACATATTTCTCCAGTACAAGTTCTTTTGACTTTACATTTCCGGCTGCATTCCACATTTCCAGAAATGCTACTGTCATAGACTTGACCGCATCTCCTTCCATACGGATCCCGGTATCTTTCCAGATTCCATACGGATGTGTGATGTTGAAATACTCATTCGCCAGATTGTATCCACCTGTGTAAGCAACCTTTCCGTCAATTACAGTAATCTTCCGGTGATCGCGATTGTTCAGGAACATATTCAGTCCCGGCAGAATCGGGTTAAATACACGGCATTTGATTCCTAAAGATTTCAGTTTTGTTGCAAAATCCATGTTCACAAACCAGATCGATCCCATATCATCATAGAAGATACGGACTTCTACGCCTGCTTTCACACGATCTTCAAGTACCGTCTGGATCCGTTGCCATGCCTCTTCATCTTCGATGGCATGATACTCCATAAAGATGAACTTTTCTGCCTTTGAGAGATCCTCCAACTGTGCATCCAGCCCTTTGATTGCCTCATCATAATAGGTAACATCTGTGTTCTGATAAACCGGGTAACAGGAGTAATTCGTCAGATAAGAAGCGATTGCCCCCGCCTGCGGACTCTCTTCTTTCATCCATTCAAGAATCTGTCTGTTATCCGGAAGATATGGGAGCAGTTTTTTATCAATCTCTTCATATCTTGCCCGCATCTTCTTCGTGCTTCCGTTCAGACCTACGAGAAGATACAGACTCACACCAAGAATCGGGAATGCAAGCATCAGTATGATCCATGGCATTTTCATCGATGAAGTCTTATCCATGCTGTAAAGTCCAAGCACAAGAAAGATTGCCACGATTCTTGTTGCCCAGTCAATAATAGTTGCGTATTCACTTACCTTTGTGAACAGAAAGAGAAGGAAAACAATCTCCAGCAAGATAGATACTGCTGTGAAGATCAGCCTCTTTGTTCCGTTCTCTGTCTTTTTCTTTCCTTCGAATGTACTGCTGCTCAAATTTACATGCCCCTTTTCTCTTTTCCTTTTAATAATTGCTATTTTCTCTTTGCATAGAAAGACGGAGAATCCGATCACTCAGATTCTCCTGACTCTTTTAATTAACACATACTATAACAGATATGGAAGGAAATTGAAACAAGTATTTTCTTTTTCCACTGTTTTTTTATTCATGTCTAAGTGCCTCGATTGGATTCATGTTCGCTGCTTTCACGGACGGGATCAGTCCGAAGATAATACCGATCAGTGTGGAGAACAGCACTGCTATCACAATCGAAACTCCGCTGATCGCTACCGGAACCGCTGAGACTCCGGATATAATGTACGCAAGTGCGATTCCTCCAAGAACACCTATAATTCCTCCAAGCAGTGTCAGCACCGCCGCCTCTGTCAGGAACTGTGTCAGAATTCTGCGTTTTCTCGCTCCGAGTGCCTTCTTTAATCCAATCTCGCCGGTACGTTCTGTAACCGACACGAGCATGATATTCATAACTCCGATTCCACCAACTAACAGGGAAATGCTGGCGATCCAGATCAGCTGCTGATTTGTCGAGTTACTGATCTCCTGGATCTGTGTTGCCTGTTCTAACAGATCTTCTCCTTTGTATTTCACGGTATCATCTGAAACTGTCAGCATAGCATTTAAAATATCTGCGGCTTTCTCTCCTGCCGCTGTCATATCATCTGTACTTTTTGCACGCACGACAAGGTTCTGCGGTTCGTCATACTGGTAAATGACCGGCCATACATTATCCGGAATAATGATCTTTCCACTTTGGTCATCCGACATGTAGCGGTAGTAATCTTCCATTGAGTTGATCACCGGCTGGGACTCTGCTTTCTTTGCAACCATTCCAACGACAACAAACGGTTCTCCTTTAATTTCGATCGTTCTTCCGATCACATCTGCATTGTCGAATAAACTTGCCGCTGTTGTTTTGTCTATCAAGGCTACTTTTCGTCCTTCGGAATAATCTTTGTCTGTTAATCCTCTTCCTTTGGTTACCTGATATCCGTAAACATCCAGATAATTTCTGTCAATTCCGAGAATCACGCTGTTACTTAATGACTTTGCGCCGCGGTAAACTGCGTCGTATTCATTTCTTGTATGATATAAAGACGCTGTCTCCACTTCCGGGAGTTCAACGACTTCCTGCAATGTCTCGTCTGAGATCTCCGGCACTCCGTCCGGGAGTGACTGATACTGCAGATCGATCGGCCAGTCACCCTGATAGAGCTGTACATTTACCGCATCATTTCCTGCACCAACCAGATTCTTCTTAATCTGTTCATTCGTTCCTTTGATCGTGGACACAATTGCTATAATGGAACCGATTCCTATGATGATTCCGAGCATTGTGAGCGCAGATCTTAATTTATGATTCCAGATTCCCTGAAACGCCAGTCTGATGTCTTCTAACATAATGGCACCTCACTCTCTTTCATTTTGATACTGTTCAGTCTTCTTAATAATAGTCGTACAGGGTATCTGCTTCCTGTGTCTTTGCGCCTTCTTTGACATCTCTGCCGTAAGGGAACGCGATCAGGTCGTCCATTGTGAGGCCGGAGGTGATCTCCAGTGAATTGTACATATTTTTGCCAACCTCTACATACTGTTTTGTTAATCTGCCGTTATCGCCCCGCTTGTAGACATAATAGCGGTTTCCTTCCTCGCGGACAAACATTTTTTCAAGATAGATCGATCCATCACTACCTGCTGCAATTCCATTCATCGACAGATTCACAGACTCACCATTCGAGAGATTTGCGTCTCCGTGGATTACGAGCGTGAACGGATAGAAGGACTGATTCTGGTTCTCTCCTGTGGAATAATCGCTTACCGGTGAGTTTCCAACACCTGTAACTGTCGCTTCGTAGGATTCTCCCGACTGCCAGGACATTACAGTCGCAGTCATTCCTTCTTTGATCTGATCAAGCATTGTCTCTCCGACTCTTCCGGTCACATAGAAACCTTCTTCTCCGACAACGCTGACAACCGGTTTGTTCTCATTCTTTGCAGACGCTTCGTCAGTCGCTTCTTTGACTACACCTTCTACCGTACTTTTGATCACGCCGTCCCCGACCTTTTTCTTCAGCTTTTTCAGTTCCAGTTCAGCGGATCTCCTGGAAAGATCCAGATCTTTGATCTTCTGCTCTTTCTCCTTGATTTGCTTCGTCACTTCTTCCTTTGACGGGAGGTCCGGGGTGTCTGGGATAACCGGATCTTCTGAAATATCCGGTTCCGGAGTTGGTTCTGGTTCCGGAATTGGCTCTGGTTCCGGAGTTGGCTCTGGATTTGGAGTCGGCTCCGGGTCTGGAGTTGGTTGTGGATCCGGTATGACTACCTGTCCTGTTTTTCCATCGAGGATCCAACAGGATAAGAATTTTGTCGGTGCTTCTGCGTTATCTACTACATCAAAGGCACACACTTGACCCTCTTTTAATACTTTGAGCATAAACGGTGCATTTACGGCTGCCCCCGGTGCACAAAGATAACGATACGGTTTTTCCATTGTTCCGTCTGCGTCTTCTTTATTATAAGGAACAGAATCTAATGTGATCTCACTGTAAACCTCTTTTCCCTTTAATGCTTCAGGGAATGGACGCTCAATTGCGGAAGACGGTACATCGTCTTTTTTATTATCATCTTTCGAAGTATCGTCTTTTGTGTTGTCATCTTTTGTCGTATCATCTTTCGAGGTATCACCATCCGGTTTTTTATTCTCATCCTCTTTTGATGTATTAAGAACGGTTGTCTTTACAGCACTCATCTTCTGTACAGTTGGCTGCTGTTCTCCATCTGCGCTTGTCTGCACGACGGATGCCCCTGTATCTGCCTTCGCGGTCTTCGTCCCCTTGAGCTGGGTGATCTCTTTCTGCAGGTTCTGAATGTTCAGGTCAATCCCCTGAATCTGCATTTCTTTCATCTCAAGTTCCAGGGAAGAAAGTGTCGTGTCATATGCCACAAGACGGTCTCCAACTTTCACCGTATCCCCGGCTTTCACGTAAACCTGTGTGATCGGCATAGTATCATCCACGTAAATGTCCTGCTTCTGGTTCGTTGTGACGGTTCCGTAACTTGCAATCCCGCTATCATCG